>QWCZ01000107.1_pt1 | contig 42567 bp, 31 predicted proteins | sample 1972651 | NCBI WGS metagenome assembly QWCZ01 (sample SAMN09866695, study PRJNA288562) | Human oral metagenome isolate pre1_saliva, whole genome shotgun sequencing... | isolation source: mouth | host: Homo sapiens | place: USA: California
AAAATCTAACTATTGAAAGTAAACAAAATACATCTACAACAAAGGGAAGTACAAAAGGTGGAAGTTTAAGTGTATCAGCAAATGGTCTTCCATCAGGAAGTGCAAATTATTCACAAACAAATGGAGAAAGAAGAGTTGTAGATAATGCAAGTACTTTCATAATATTATATTGAATTTCCAGAAGGAATACCTAAATATAAAGGACAAGTAGGTTATCAAGGTGGATCATTCTTTGGAGGATTAAATCAAGAACAATATTTTATTCCAAATTCAAGAGATTTTGGAAAAGTAATAAAGAACTATACTATTAAATAATAAAATGAAAGGAATTATATAATTATGATATGGGAAAAATTAAAAAGTAGAAGAAATTTTGTAGAAAAAGATTTTATAGAACTTAGGGATTCAGTAGAAGAACTAATAAGTGTAATTGAAGAATATAAAGATATGAGAAAAGATTCAGATGGATATATAAAGGAATTAAAAGAGTTTTTAGAAGAAGTTAATTTAACATTAGAAGAAAAAAAATAACAGATAGCGAATTAAAAAACTTAAATTCTTTAGGAGAAAGTTATTTTAATTCACATATTAATAGTATTTCAGAATATGCTGTTTATGATAAAAATGATTTAGAAAAAACACATAAAGTTAACAGAGAAATAACAGTAGCAGTAAATAGATTTGGAAAAATTCTTTATAAGATTACAGAAAAGGTAGTTTATCATAAGATTTAGTGAAAAAATAATTAATTTAAGAAAAGCTATATAGGTAGAAAATATTTGTATAGCTTTTTCTTAAATATATAAATCAAAATAGTTTCTATGGAAGTGACTATTTCTTAAAAAGAATAGGCTATGAAGATAAATGGAATAGAGCAAGAAGATTAGGAGATGCCTACTATATTTCTTTATTTAATTTTATAATTTTATTATTCTATAAAAAAGAAAAGATTGGAAATATATTGATAGTAAGCTCTTTATACATAGTACAACAATGTTTATATTTTTTTATAATTTCAAGATTATTCTTAATTTTAAGTTAGTATATCTATATAAGTAATTAAGGTAAATAAAGAAAAAATTTTAATCAGAGGTTACTTGTAGAATTTTGCTTGACCAGAACAAAATAATATAATTAATTAGCTTAAGAAAAGCTATATAGATAAAAAATATTTATATAGCTTTTTTTATTGTATAAGAAAGTATAAAATTAATATAAAAATAGTCTCCGACGTCCGTATTACTCTGGAGAGCATTTCGGTGAACTCGGAAGAGTCATACGGCTGTCAAGAGACTTTTTTTACTATTTGCAAAGAATTATATCTTATTTTTTCTTAAAGTTCCAAATATAAGAGCAGATACAATAGTACCTATTGCTATTGAAACTATAAAGAAAATTGCTGAGTGTACAGATGGCATTGCAGGAATTACAAATATTCCACCATGAGGGGCAGGAGCAGAAACATTCCAAAATTGAGTTAATCCTCCAGCAATAGCAGCACCAACTATACAAGAACTAATAACTTTTAAAGGCTCTTTAGCAGCGAAAGGTATTGCACCTTCAGTTATAAAAGATAGACCTAGTATGAAATTTGATAGAGTAGATTGTCTTTCTTTTTCATCAAATCTATTTTTAAATAATAGCATAGCAAGAGCTATTGCTAAAGGTGGAACCATTCCACCAGCCATAACAGCAGCCATAAATGCACCATTTCCTGTATCTGTAAATACTCCTATAGAGAAAGTATAAGCTGCTTTATTTATAGGTCCACCCATATCGACACTCATCATTCCACCAAGTAAAGCTCCAAGTATAACAGCATTAACTGTTCCCATACTATTTAAGAAAGCTGCAACTTTAATGTTGATTTGTGTAAAGACAGGTCCAATAACGAAATACATTAAAATTCCTGTTATTGCCAATCCAAATATTGGATAAATAACCATAGATTTCATTCCATCAAATTGTTTTGACATATTTTTTGTAGCTTTTTTTAAGAAAATTATAGAGTATCCAGCAAGGAAACCTCCTATTAATCCTCCTAAGAAACCGGCACCTTGACTTGCCATATATCCTGCAACAGCTCCGGGCATAAATCCTGGCTTATCTGCAATACTCATAGCAATAAATCCAGCAAGAACAGGGATTAAGAAATGGAAAGATGCAGCTCCTATATCAAACAGTAATTTAAATAGAGTGCTATCATTTCCTAAGAATCTTTCTACAACGAATGAAAGAGCTAATAAAATACCTCCACCTATAACGAAAGGTAGCATATTAGAAACTCCACTCATAATACTTTTATAGATTATTCTTCCAATAGAATCATTTTCTTTTTTATCTTCTTCTGAATTATCATTAGTTTCAGCCTTAAATGTAGTAGCTTCTTTATTTAATATTTTATTTATTAAAGTTTCAGCATTTTTTATTGCATCAGCTGTACTTGTAACTATTGCTAAACTTCCATCAAAACGAGCTGTTTCAACTTTTTTATCGGCAGCAATGATAACCCCTTCAGCTTCTTTTATATCAGAACTATTTATATGATTTTTAATACCGTCAGCACCGTTAGTTTCAACTTTTATTTCAACACCTAATTTCTTAGCTGCTTCAACAAGAGCTGATTCAGCCATATAAGTATGAGCTATTCCTGTTGGACAAGCAGTTACTGCTAATATTTTTTTTCTTTTATCATTATTTCCCTCATTTTTTATCTCATTTGTTTCTTGAGGTTTTTCTGAATATTTATCAACAAGTGCATATATTTCATCAGAATTATTACAAGTTAATAGTCCTTTTGTAAAATCATCATTTAACAACATTTTTGTAAGTTTTGCTAAAGTTTCAATATGCAAATCGTGAGCTCCTTCAGATGCTGCTATCATAAAAAATATATGAACAGGCTCTCCATCAAGTGAATCATAGTCTAAACCTTTATGACTTCTTGCAAAAAGAACAGATGGTTTTACTACAACAGAAGTTTTAGCATGTGGCATAGCAATCCCTTCTCCAAGTCCTGTTGAACTTTTTTCTTCTCTTGCTAATATTAATTTTTTAAATTCATCAGCATCAGAAATGATTCCTTCTGTTTTTAACTTTTCTATCATTTCATCAATAGCTTCCATCTTTGTAGATGCTTTTAAGTCCATTATCATTAGTTCTTTACGTAATAAATCTTTAATTTCCATAATACTCCTTTTTTATATTTAATTTTTTTGTTGCTTCTTCTATTAAATCTATTTCTCCTATATCTTCAGAGAAACTTGTTGCCGTTCCACAAGCAACAGCAAATCTAAATGCTTTTTCCACATCTTTATATTTTAAAATATTATCAACAAAACCAGCAACAACAGAATCACCGGCACCAACAGTATTTACAATATTTTCTTTAAGTTTTAAGGGACTTGCAAAAAGTGAAAAGTCTTTAGCTATATATAGGGCACCTTCTCCACCTAAAGAAATTATAGTATGTTCAGCTTTATCAACTAAATTTTTTCTGACATAATCAATAATTTCCTCATTGCTATTAAAGTCTCTTTTTGCATAATCTTTAAGTTCATCTTTATTTGGTTTGATTAAAAATGGTTTATATTTTAAAGACTTAGAAAAAGTTTCACCACTACTGTCCAAAGTAAACTTAACATTATTTTTATTTAAAATTTCTATAATTTCAATATAGAAATCATTTCCTAAGCTACTTGGAACAGAACCAGATAAAATAACAAAATCTTCATTTGTTATTTTTGAAATCTTTTCAAAAAATTGATTTTTTTCATTTTCTGAAATATTTGGACCTTTGCAATTAATCTCGGTTTCATTATCAGTTTTTAATTTTACATTTATTCTAGTATTTTCATTAACTTGAATAAAGTCTGATAAAATGTTGAGACTTTTTAAATTTTTTTCTATAAAAGCTCCTGTAAAGCCTCCTAAAAAACCTAGATTAACACAGTTAGTTCCAACATTTTTTAAAAGTTTTGATACCATTATACCTTTACCACCAGAATAAAAATTATCTTCAAAGGCTCTATTTGTTTCACCTAATTGAAAATCATTTACTCTTACGATAAAGTCTATAGATGGATTTAAGGTAACTGAATAAATCATCTCATACTCCTATTCATTTATTATTTTTGTTCGTTTTTTAATTTTTGGATTAATTTCTTTTTTATCTGTAATAATTGTTACTTCTTCTAATTTAGCTACATTTGAAAAATAAGTCATATCAAATTTTGAATGGTCAGCTAAAATATATACTTTATTAGAATTATTTATAGCTTGTCTTTTTAAAATAGCTTCTTCAACATCGTGAGTTGAAAATCCATTTTCATTAATGCCATTAATTCCTATAAAGGCTTTATCAAATGAAAATTCAGATAAATCTCTAAGGGCTTTAGTTCCCACAATAGCCAAAGTTTTTTCTTTTACACGACCACCGATAATATATGTTTCTATATTATTGCTTATTAGTTTTTCAAGATTACTAATACCATTGGTAACTACTTTTACATTTTTATCTTTCATATAATCTATAAGCTCATAAGTAGTTGTTCCAGCATCAAGATAAATGTAATCTCCATTTGAAATAAATTGTTCTGCAATTTTAGCTATTTTTTGTTTGCTTTCTTGGTTATTGATTTTTTCTTTTATAGATATTTCATTTCTAACAATGTTATTAGCAATAGCTCCTCCTCTAACTCTTTTAATCTTATTTTCTCTTTCAAGATAAGTTAAATCTCTCCTCAAAGTTGCTTCACTAATATTCAGTACTTTTAAAAGTTCTGAGTTTTCAACACTACCGTTTTCTTGAATAATTTTTAAAATTTCTAAAATTCTGTCTTCAAACAACATATCATAATTTCCTTTTTAGTTTAATTAATTTAATGTAGTTATAAATTGTATAAATATTATACAATCATCTTCAATCATTTTCAATCATTTTCTTTCAAAAAATCCAAAAAAATAAAAAAATATTTAAAGTATAAGAAAAGAAAGAAAAATAGTCTAGTCTGAAATAAATCAAAAATTGATAGTATAAAGATAATATTTTAATCACAAATAATTGTTGACAAAAAAGGAAAAAAATATTACTCTTATAGTATAAAATAAAAAAATTAATAAATATAAAATATATGAAAGGACTGATGAAATGATTAGTAGAACTGTAGAAATAGTAAATGAAACTGGATTACATACAAGACCAGGAAATGAATTTGTGAGTTTAGCAAAAACTTTTGAATCACAAATTTCAGTAGAAAATGAAGCTGGTAATAAAGTTAGTGGAACATCTTTATTAAAATTACTTTCATTAGGAATAAAGAAAGGAAGCAAGATAACTGTGTATGCAGATGGAACTGATGAAAAAGATGCAGTTGAAAAGTTGTCATCTCTTCTTGCAAACTTAAAAGACTAATTTTATGTGGAGGAAGAGTTAAACTTCCTCCTTTTTTTAGTCTATAGGAAAGTGTAAAAATAAATAATGAAAACTAGTCTCTGACGTCCGTATTAGTTCAAAGAGCCTGTGTTCATTGAGCTCGTAGAACTCATACGGCTGTCGAGAGACCTTATTTATAAACAAAGCATAGATTAAATAATAAAAACTAGTCCCTGATGTCCGTATTAGTCGGAAGAGAATTTATTTGAAGCATAAATCAAAAAATATAATTATTTATATTATAGAAATAGGAGAATAAGATGAATAGAATAATAACAGGAATTGCTGCTTCTCCAGGAATTGCAATTGGAAAAGTATTTCTTTATAAAGATAGTAATTTTGAAATTTTTGAGAAATCAAAGTTAACTAAAGAAGAAGAAATAGCTAGACTTATAAAGGGAAGAGAAATTGCAAAAGCTCAACTTGAAGAAATAAAAGAAAATACACTTGTTAAATTAGGTAAAGATAAAGCTGATATATTTGAAGGACATATAACACTTTTAGAAGATGAAGAACTTTTTTCTGAAATAGATTCTAAAATTTCTGAAAATAACTATACAGCAGAATTTGCATTGAACGAAGCTATTGATGAGTATGCTACAATGCTTGGAAATTTAGAAGATGCTTATTTTAAAGAAAGAGCTGGAGATTTAAGAGATATAGGGAAAAGATGGCTTTATGGAGTTGCTAATCAAGAAATAGTAGACCTTTCAAAATTACAACCGGAAACAATTATCGTTGCTAAAGAATTAAACCCATCTGATACAGCTCAAATAAATTTAGATAATGTACTTGCATTTGTAACAGAAATAGGTGGGAAAACTGCTCACTCATCAATAATGGCAAGATCTTTAGAGTTACCAGCTGTAGTTGGTGTAGGAGCAATATTAGATACTTTACAAGCTGAACAAACTATAATAGTTGACGCTATAAAAGGAGAAGTTATAGTAGATCCAAACGAAGAAACTTTGAAGTTATATTCTGAAAAAAGAGAAAAAGTTTTAAGAGAAAAAGAAGAATTAAAAGTTTTAAGAGAAAAAGAAGCTATATCTAAAGATGGTTATAAAGTAGATGTCTGGGGAAATATTGGTTCACCAAAAGATGTTAAGGGAATTATATCAAATGGTGGTTTTGGAGTGGGATTATACAGAACAGAATTTTTATTTATGGATAAAGACAGTTTCCCAACAGAAGATGAACAATTTGAGGCATATAAAATAGTTGCAGAAGAATTAGCTGGATACCCAGTTACTATAAGAACTATGGATATAGGTGGAGATAAATCTTTACCTTATATGGAATTACCAAAAGAAGAAAATCCATTTTTAGGTTGGAGAGCAATAAGAGTTTGTTTAGACAGACAAGAAATATTAAGAACTCAATTTAAAGCCCTTCTAAGAGCGTCAAAATATGGTAAGATTAAAATAATGTTACCTATGATAATTGACATAGAGGAAGTTAGAAAAGCTAAAAAAATATTAGAAGAATGTAAAGCAGAGTTAAGAGAAAAAGGAATAGAATTTGATGAAAATATTATGCTTGGAATAATGGTTGAAACGCCAGCTGTTGCATTTAGAGCTAAATATTTTTCAAGAGAATGTGATTTCTTCTCTATAGGAACCAATGATTTAACTCAGTATACTTTAGCAGTAGATAGAGGAAATGAGCAAATTGCAAACTTATATGATACTTACAATCCGGCAGTTTTACAAGCTATAAAAATGCTTATAGATGGAGCTCATGCTGGAGGAATAAATATTTCTATGTGTGGAGAGTTTGCAGGAGATGAAAATGCTGTTCCTTTATTATTTGGAATGGGACTTGATTCATTTTCTATGTCAGGAATTTCAATACCTAAAGTGAAGAAAATTATGATGAAATTAACAAAAGCTGATTGTGAAAAATTAGTTGAAGATGCTTTGGAACTTTCAACAGCAGAAGAAATTAAGAAATTAGTAAAGGAATTCGTATCAAAATTATAACATAATAGAAAAGCTTGAGAATGTGAAAAAGTCTGTAAATATTTTAAACTATAGTCTTCTATGATAGAATATTAATATCGTAGGAGACTATTTTTTATTCTACAAGAAAGTATAAAAATAAATAAAAAAAATTAGTCTCTGACGTCCGTATTAGTTCGAAGAGCCTGTGTTCATTGAGCTCGTAGAACTCATACGGCTGTCCAGAGACTTTATTTATAAAAAAATGGCATTAATAGAATTTTTTCCATCAACACCATTTAGTAATACAACACTTTTATTTAAGAAAGAAAAATTTTAAATATATCGTGAGCACTTATTAAAACAATAGCAAATAACAATAAAAACATTCCACCTTTATGAAGATTTTCTTCCCATTTTTTATTAAGTTTTATTCCAACAAGTTCTAATAAAACAAAAATTATTCTTCCTCCATCAAGTGCTGGAAAGGGTAGTAAATTTAAAATTCCAATATTTATGGACAACATCACTGCAAGATTTGCAAGAGGTAGCCAACCAAATCTAGCCATTTCTCCAACTACTTTTATAATACCAACAGGACCACTTAAATTTTCCATTTTTACTTTTCCTTGAAATAAAATAAAAAATCCATTTAAGGTATCTTTAAAAGCTCTAATAAAAGAGTCTTTAGCTAAAACTAAGCTATCAACAAAATTTACTTTTTTTGTTTCGATTTTTGGAGATATTCCTAATAAATACCTGTCTGTTTCTTTATCATGAGTTAATTTTAAGTTTAAACTTTCTATATTTCCTTTTCTTTCGACCATTACAGTTATATCATCTTTGTCTGTAAAACCTTTTAATCCTTGAGAAATTTCATTCCAATTATTAATTTTTTTTCCATTTATTTCTAAAATTTTATCATCAATTTGAAGTAGGCTTTCATTTACTTTGTCAGTATTTAATTTTCCTACAATAGCTTCTGAACTATATTCGCTAATCCCAACCATTTTAAAAGTTAGAAGTAATATAATAAAGGCACTCAGAAAATTCATAAAAACACCACCGAAGAGAACAATAAATCTTTGATAAGCAGGTTTTGTATTAAATCCATTCTCAACCTCGTGGTCTATTTCCATTCCCTCAATATTAACATATCCTCCAATGGGAATAGCTCTAAACGAATACATAGTTTTTTCTGTATCACAAGAAAAAACTTGTGGTCCCATTCCTATTGCAAATTCACTAACAGGAATTTTAAAAAATTTAGCAGCTAAAAAATGCCCTAATTCGTGTACAAAAATAATTAGACTTAGCATAATTAATGCTATTAAAAATACCATTTATCCTCCTATTCTAAAAAACTTTCTATGTTTTTAAAAATTTCATCACTTATATCTTCAATACCTTTCAAGATATTATTTTCAACACATTTAATTTCAAGCCATTTATATTTTTTAGCTATTTCAGTGGCATTTGAATGAGATTTTTTTAAGTATTCTATATTGACTTCGTGTATATCTTTTTTATCTGAGTTGTCAATTTTATTTTTTCTTTTTTCCATCAATTCTTTAGCAGTTTCAACAGGCATATTTAGAAAAACAACAACATCAGGTCTAGGGATATTGTTTTTATCATACTCTAAATCCTCTAACCAGTTAAGATATATATTTTTCTCATCATTATTTTCCAATTTTGAGGCTTGATGAATCATATTTGAAGTAACATATCTATCTGTAATAATAATATAGTCATCGTTATACATTTTTTCCCAATATTGCTTAAAAGAAGCATATCTATCAATTGCATACATAGTTGATACTGGATAAGGATTTACTTTAGTTGCATCATTACCAAAAGCACCAGCTAAATACATTTTTACAGGCTCACAAGCAGGGCTATCATAATTTGGAAAAGAAATTTTTATAGTTTTATCATATATTTTTTTAATTCTCTCATATAATAAATTAGTTTGAGTTTCTTTTCCACTAGAGTCTGTTCCCTCAATAACGATTATTTTTCCCATTTTTTTCTCACCTTATCTCTAGTTGCTTTATCTACAAATTTTATTGTAGTCAAGTTGTTTTCTATTTCTTCTAAAGTATTATTAGCTATGAAATTTATAGTTTCATGTTCATTCATAGCTTCTTCAATTATTTTATAAATATCTAAAAATTTTATTTTTTCATTTAAAAATAATTCAACGGCAACTTCATTAGCAGCATTAAAAACAGCAGGCATAGTTCCACCAATTTTTCCAGCTTTATATGCTAGATTAATTCCCTTAAAAGTTTCTCTATCCGGCTCTTCAAAAGTTAAATTAGAAAATTTTCTAAAGTCTAAAAAGCCTATGGAAGTATTAAACTCTTTTTCAGGATAAGTAAATGAATACAGTATAGGTGTTTTCATATCAGGTATACCCATTTGAGCAATAACACTTCCATCTTTATATTCAACCATTGAATGAACAACACTTTGTGGATGAACAACAACTTCAATATTATCATAATCAACATTGAAAAGTTCGTGAGCTTCTATAACTTCAAGTCCTTTATTTACAAGTGTTGATGAATCTATAGTAATCTTTTTACCCATAGACCAATTTGGGTGTTTTAGAGCTTCTTTAACAGTTATTTTTGTCAAGTCTTCTGTTTTTTTACCTCTAAAAGTTCCACCACTGGCAGTAATAATAATTTTGTTTACATCTTCTTTTCTGAAGCCTTGCAAAGACTGAAATATAGCTGAATGTTCACTATCAACAGGTATAATTTTAGCTTCAGGGTGTAGTCTTAATAGAGCGTTGATACATGTTCCAGCAGCAACCATAGTTTCTTTGTTTGCAAGAGCAATTATCTTATTTCTTTTTATTGCTTCAACTGTTGCATCAATTCCAATAGCACCACTGACAGCTGTAAGAATAATATCGTAGTCCATATTTTTAGCTAAATCAGCAAGTCCATTATTTTCAGAAGCTACACATTTTAAACAATCAAACTCTTGTAGAATAGTGTCAGCCATATTTTTATCGGCTATATATATGTAACTAGGCTCAAACTCTTTTATTTGCTCTTTTAGTAATTCTATATTTTTATATCCACTTAAACCAACTACCTTATACTTATCTCTATTATTTCTTATAAGTTCTAAGGCATTTTGACCTATGCTTCCAGTAGAACCTAGTATAAAAATCTTTTTCATATAAATTTACTCCTATTTTTGTTTTGTTCTTAAATTTATTTTTTAATTTAAATAGAATAGAAAAACAATATTTAGAATATAGAAAAGCATAATAGATACTGGCAAGACTAAAATCATACTATCAAATCTATCTAAAATTCCACCATGTCCCATAAGTATTGTACCAGAATCTTTAACTCCACATTCTCTTTTAAATAATGACTCAACCAAATCTCCGATTTGAGATATAAAAGATATAAAGACACCTATTATAAAAAATAAAATAATGTCTTTAGTATCCATAAAATAAATGAAATTTGTAAAAAATGGTAAGAATGCTGCAAGTAATCCTGTAAAAATTAAGGAACCAATAGCACCCTCAACAGATTTTTTAGGACTTATTTCTGTAAAGCCATTTTTGAAAAACTTTCTTCCAATACTAACACCAATAATACCGGCTGATGTATCAGACATCCACACCAAAGCTTGTAAAAATAAAGGAATAGCAGGCTCTATAAAATATAAATTTATTATTTGAGAAAAAAACATAGAAACATAAACTATTCCTAGTACAGTTAAAGAAATTTTTTCTAATGTACCCTTTATTTGATTTTTAAATATTCTATGAATTAACATAATTATGATAGTAAATATCAAAATAAGAATAAGAGACTCCACTGTACCAAAATTAGTTGTTAAAAACATATTTGAAAAATATATTAAATTTGGAATAATTAAAGAAACGAAAATTCCAAATTTATCATAAACTTCTCTCCCTGAAATTTTTATCATTTTATAAAATTCATAAGTTCCAATTCCAACAACTAAATTTGTAAATATTAGCATTGGTATAGCATAAAGGTCTATATCAAAGAAAGTTTCTCCCATATATACAAACAATAGTAAAGGTACACCTATTAGAACAACTAATATTCTATTCCATTTAAACATTTTTTACTCCTCCAAATCTTCTATCTCTTTTGTTATAACTATCTATTGCCTTATCTATTTCAGTTTTATCAAAGTCTGGCCATAAGGTGTCTGTAACATAAAATTCTGAATAAGCTATTTGCCAAAGTAGAAAATTAGAAATTCTAAATTCTCCACTTGTTCTTATAACAAGGTCTGGATCTGGAAAATCATTATATAAAAATTGAGAAAAATTATTTTCATCTAAATTTTCTATGTCAGCATTTGACATTTTTTTTATGGCATCAATTATTTCAGCTCTACCTCCATAATTAAAAGCAATATTTAAAGTAATTTTATTATTAGTTTTAGTATCTTCTTGTAATCTATCAATTTCTTCGGATAAATTTTTAGGAATATTATTTTTTCTACCTGAAACATAAAATCTTATTCCATTTTTCATCATATTTTTTCTTTCAGATTTTATATATTTTAAAAATAAGTTCATAAGAGTTGAAACTTCATCTTCAGATCTATTCCAATTTTCAGTTGAAAAAGCATAAACAGTTAAATATTTTACTCCAATTTCAATAAAATGTTCTAACGCTTTTCTTAAAGATTTTGCACCTTCCATGTGTCCAAAACTTCTTGCAAGTCCTCTTTTCTTTGCCCATCTTCCGTTACCATCCATTATTATAGCAACATGATTAGGAATATTTTTTTCCATTTCATCACCTCATTAGATTAACTATACCATTTTAACACAGACTTAGTTTTTTGTTAATCAGAATTTTAAGTGTTACATTTATGTGAAAAAAATCATTGTTTTTTATTTGAAATATGTGGTATAAAATATACTGTAAAAGTGGTTTATAAAAATTTTTACTAATTTAATAAAAAAATACTATAAAATAATCTAATTTTTTGGTATAATATAGAATAAATTTTATTGCCCTTATAAAAAGGAGAACTAATGAAATCAGTAAAAGTACATATAAAAAACAAAAAAGGTTTACATGCTAGACCATCGTCATTATTTGTAAAATTAGTTACTAGCTACGATTCTGACATTACTGTAAAATCAGAAGATGAAGTTGTTAATGGGAAAAGTATAATGGGACTTATGCTTTTAGCAGCTGAAGAAGGTAGAGAATTAGAACTTATAGCTAATGGACCAGATGAAGATGAAATGTTAAAAGAGTTAGTAGATTTAATTGAGGTTAAAAAATTTAATGAAGAATAATCAAATTGAAATTTTAAGAGCAAAACATATGGGTTTTTGTTTTGGAGTTTTAGAAGCAATAAATATTTGTAATTCTTTAGAAAAAGAAAAAGGGAAAAAGTATATATTAGGTATGCTTGTACATAATAAACAAGTTGTAAATGATATGATACAAAAAGGTTTTGAGATTATAACAGAAGAAGAAGTTCTTAATGATGATAATAATTTAAAAGAAAATGATATTGTTGTAATAAGGGCTCATGGTACATCAAAAGAAATACACGAGAAATTAAAAAGGAAAAAAGTAAAAATTTTTGATGCTACCTGTATTTTTGTTGACAAAATAAGACAAGAAATTGAAATTGCAACTGAAAAGGGTTATGGTATTTTGTTTATGGGAGATAAAAATCACCCTGAAGTAAAAGGGATAATTTCTTTTGCTGATGATATTCAAATATTTGAAACCTTTGAAGAAGCAAAAAAAATAGAGATTTTGAAAGAGAAAACTTATTTACTTTCTACACAGACAACTTTAAATAAACAAAAATTTGAAGAAGTAAAAAAATATTTCAAAGAAAAGTATTCCAATGTAATTATTTTTGATAAAATTTGTGGAGCTACTTCAGTTAGACAAAAAGCTGTAGAAGATTTAGCACCAAAAGTGGATCTTATGATAATTGTTGGAGATACAAAAAGTTCTAACACTAAGAAACTATTAGAAATATCTAAAAAAATAAACGATAATAGTTATTTAGTGGAAGATGAACAGCAATTAGATCTTTCTATAATAAAAGACAAAAAAATTATAGGAATAACTGCTGGAGCGTCAACACCAGAAGAAACAATAAAAAAAATAGAAAATAAAATAAGGGGGACATATAATGCCTAATGTAAATGAAAACCACGATGACTTCCTAGCTATGCTAGAAGATTATTTACCAAATCAAGAAAAGAGAGTAGAAGGGACTATAGAGTCTATGGACCAAAACTTTTCGTATCTTGATGTTCCAGGAGAAAGAACAGCTGTAAGAGTAAGAACAGAAGAATTAAAAGGATATAAAGTTGGAGATGTTGTTGAAGTTTTAATAACTAATATTAGTGAAGAAGACGATGACCAAGAATATATTAATGCATCAAGAAGAAAAATTGAAGTTGAAAAGAACTGGAGTAAAATTGAAGAATCTTTCAAAAACAAAACTGTTTTAGAAGGAGAAATTGTTAAGAGAATAAAAGGTGGATATATAGTTCAAGCATTATTCCATCAAGGATTCTTACCAAACTCTTTATCTGAAATATCAGAAAAAGAAGAAAAAGTTAATGGAAAAAAAGTTTCTGTTATAGTTAAAGATATAAAAGAAGATTCAAAGAGAAACAAAAAGATAACATACTCTGTAAAAGATATTAAATTAGCAGCTCAAGAAAAAGTTTTCTCTAATTTAAGAGAAGGACAAGTTGTTGACTGTACAGTTACTGAAGTTTTAGATTTTGGTTTAGCAGTAGATATTGATGGAGTAAAAGGATTTATACACATTTCTGAAGTATCATGGAAGAGATTAGATAATTTAGCTGCTGAATATAAAGTTGGGCAACAAATAAAAGCTGTTGTTGTTTCTTTAGATGAAGATAAGAGAAATCTAAAATTATCTATCAAAAAGTTAGGAATAGATCCTTGGTCAACAGTTGCAGAAAAATTTGCAGTTGGAGATGTTGTTGATGGAGTTGTAACTAGAGTATTAAACTATGGAGCATTTGTTGAAATAGCTACAGGAGTTGAAGGACTAGTTCATATTTCAGATTTTAGTTGGACTAAAAAGAAAGTTAATGTTTCTGAATATGTAAAAGAAGGGGAAACAATAAAAGTAAATATTGTTGAATTACACCCAGAAGAAAGAAAATTAAAACTTGGAATAAAACAATTAGTTGCAAACCCTTGGGAAAATGCAGAAGAAGCTTTTGGAGTAGGACAAGTTGTTAAAGCAAAAGTTGTTGAAGTTAAACAATTTGGAATTTTTGCAGAAATTACTGATGGAGTAGATGTATTTGTTCATGTATCAGATTATAACTGGTTAGGTGAAGAAGTACCTAAGTTTAAAGTTGGAGATGAAGTTGAAGTTAAAATAACTGAACTTGATTTAAAAGAAAAGAAAATAAAAGGAAGTATTAAAGCTTTAAGAAAAAGTCCTTGGGAACATGCTTTAGAAGAATATAAAGTTGGATTAACTGTTGAAAGAAAAATAAAAACAGTTGCTGACTTTGGATTATTTATAGAACTTACAAAAGGAATTGATGGATTTATTCCAACTCAATTTGCTTCTAAAGACTTTATAAAAGATATCAAAGAAAAATTTAAAGAAGGGGATATCGTTAAAGCTCAAATAGTTGAAGTAAATAAAGATACTCAAAAAATCAAACTTTCTATCAAAAAGATAGAACTTGAAGAAAAGAAAAGAGAAGAAAGAGAACAAATAGAAAAATACTCTACTTCTTCATCTGAAGAATAGTAATTAATGACTAAATAATATGAGGAGGAACTCAAAAAAATGTATAAATTAGATTTTTATCATTTTGAGTTCCTTTTTCATTTATTAAGAAAGTATAAAATTAAATAATAAAAAATAGTCTCTGACGTCCGTATTAGTTCGAAGAGCCTGTGTTCATTGAGCTCGTAGAACTCATACGGCTGTCAAGAGACTAATTTAGTAGATTTTTTTTAACATTTAAAATAACATAGTAAAAATAAGTAAGCTATTTTTACTAGCTTTGAAAAGGGAGGAAAAAATGAATAGTGTTTTTATAAGTTCTATTTTATTAAATGAAGCAAAATTTAATAAAAAAATATTTAAGGCGAAATTTGAAAAAGATTGGGGAATTAAGCTTAAAGAAGAGGGAGAAAACACAGAAGATGATGCTAATTGTGTTTTTGATATAGATGGAATGATAGCCGGAATTGTTTTGATGCCAGCAAAAATTCCTAATGATGAAGCTATTCATGATGCTAAAACTAATTTTAAATGGAAGGAAGCTGTAAAGGTAGCTGAAGAGCATATAGCTCATATTTTAGTTACTCTAACAATTTTTGAAACTACAGATTTAGTTGAGGCAAGTAAGATTTACACAAAGATTGTTTCTACTTTAGCTAGTGAGCCAGAATGTATAGGAATAGATACTTTAGGAACGGTATTAAATCCTGCAATGTATATAGATTTTACTAAATATTATGATGATAGAGAGATGTTTCCTGTTGAAAATATGATTTTTATAGGAATGTACTCTAATAAGCCTGGAACAGTAAGTGCTTATACATATGGAATGAATGAATTTTTAAAGAAGGATATGGAAATAATAGATAGTATGCAAAAGCCAGAAGATGTATATTATTTGTTGCAAGGAATTATAGATTATATAATAACATCTAATGTTATTTTACAAGATGGAGAAACAATAGGATTTTCTGAGGAACAAAAAATATCAATAACAGAATCTGATGGAGTTGCTATTGAAGGGAAAAGTTTGAAATTAGGATTTTAATTAAGAAATTTTATTATTTAATTCTATAGTTTTCTAGAAAATAAAAATAAAGTCTCTTGACAGCCGTATGAGTTCTACGAGCTCAATGAACACAGGCTCTTCGAACTAATACGGACGGCAGAGACTAATTCTCACTATTTAATTTTTATAAATTTCTATAGGAATAAAAATAAAGTCTCCTGACAGCCGTATGACTCTTCCGAGCTCACCGAAATGCTCTCCAGAGTAATATGGACGTCGGAGACTAATTTTGTTATTTAGTTTTATATTTTTAGAATAAAAAAAACCAAAGAGATTTAATGTTAAATACATTAAATCTTTTTGGTTTTGGGGAGCAATTTTATTTGAATATCTTTTTAAAAGTATTCATAATTTCATTTACAGAAAGTATTTCTTTAATTTTCCAAGCATCTCTACCTGCAAAGAATATACCTCCATTAAAATCACCATCGTGGGCTTTTCTTAATTTTTCATTGACACAAAACTTTCTAGTACATTTTTTTAAACAATTAGTACAGTGACTAGGTAAATCAGTAGTTTCGTGTAAAACTTTTTCAACATATGGGCTAGTTATTGCATTAGCAGGTAAACCAGCTGAGCTCATTATTTTTACTATGTCTCCTTCTTTTGCATTAACATACATTTCTTTAAATATTTCACTTACTCCACATTCTTTAGAAGCAACAAAACGACTTCCCATTTGTATACCTTGAGCTCCTAATGAAAGCATTCTTTCTCCATCTTCGGGAGTCATAACTCCTCCAGCTCCTATAACAGGTATAGAAATATTATGAGAAACTTCAGGAACTATATCCCAAGAATCAAACTCACTACCCAAATGTCCTCCAGCATTTCCACCTTCAACAATTACAGCAGGAGCACCTAATTTTTCAGAAATCTTTGCTAATTTTAAAGAAGACACTATTGGAATAGCTTGAACACCTTTATCTTTTACATATTGAAAAATATCTCTTGAAAATCCAGCTCCAAATATTATGAATTGCACTCCTCCTTCGATGGAAGCATCAACTAAATCCATAAAATTTGTGGTAGCAAACATAATATTTACACCTAAAACTTTCCCAGCACCAATTATTTTTTCTTTAGTTTTTTTAATTTCATCTAATAAATCTGATTTTGAAAGACCAGTTCCGGCTATAACTCCAACCCCACCAGCATTACTAACAGACGCAGCAAGATCAGACATCGACACTCCAATAGCCATACCACCTTGGAAAATAGGCACTTTTATATCAATATTTCCAATTCTAAGCATAAATACCTCCTTTAAATAACAAGTGTTATTTATAGAAATAATTATAGCACACTTTTATTTTTTTTCAAGAAATATTTTAAAAAAATAAAATAAAGTAAAATTTAGATAAAATAAAATAAAGTAAATGTTCTATAATATAAAAAACTGAATTATTTTAAAAAATAAAATTTTAAATAGTACAAAAGATTTGACATATAAATTGGAAAGGAATATACTCAATTATTATGTATAGTATCTTAAGCAGATTTAAAAGGAATAGTGATAACGATGTTGTTAATTTTAGGAATTTTAATTTTTGTTATAGTATTTTATTGCATTATTACTGAAAGAGTACCCTCTTGCTATGCAACTATGATGGGAGCATTATCGATGGCATTTTTAGGAATAGTTACAGAAGAAGAGATACTGGAAACAATACATAGCCGTTTAGAGATACTATTACTACTGATTGGAATGATGGTAATTGTTTCTTTGATTTCTGAAACAGGTGTGTTTCAATGGTTTGCAATAAAAATAGTGAAGTTAGTTAGAGGAGAACCGTTTAGATTGCTTGTGTTACTATCTCTAGTTACAGCAGCAAGTTCAGCTTTTTTAGATAATGTTACAACAATCTTACTATTAGCACCAGTTTCTATATTACTGGCTAAACAATTAAAACTCGATCCTTTTCCCTTTGTTATGACTGAAGTTTTATCCTCAGACATAGGTGGAATGGCAACTTTAATAGGAGATCCAACTCAACTTATTATAGGAAATGAAGGAAAGTTGCATTTTAATGAGTTTTTATTTAATACAGCACCAATGACAATAATAGCTTTAACAATATTATTAACAGTAGTTTACTTTACATATATAAAGGATATGAAAGTTCCAAATGAATTAAAAGCTAAGATTATGGAATTAGAAACTCAAAGAATAATAAAAGATAAACAATTATTAAAAGAATCCTTAGTTATTTTACTAGTAGTAATAATAGGTTTTATTTTAAATAATTTTGTTAATACGGGTTTGTCTGTAATTTCTTTATCTGGAGGAATATTTCTTGCTTTTCTAACCAAAAGAGATCCTAAAAAAATATTTGAAGGCGTTGAATGGGAAACTCTATTTTTCTTTATAGGACTTTTTGTCCTTATAAAAGGTATAGAAAATTTGGGAATAATTAATTTTATAGGAAATAAAATTGTAGATATATCAACAGGAAACTTTAAGATAGCAACTGTTGCAATTATTTGGCTTTCTTCAGTCTTTACATCAATATTAGGAAATGTTGCAAATGCTGCAACATTTTCAAAAATAATAAATACGATAATTCCTATTTTTAAAGAACATTCAAATATAAAAGCATTTTGGTGGGCTTTGTCATTTGGTTCTTGTTTAGGAGGAAGTATAACTATGATAGGATCAGCAACAAATGTGGTTGCAATATCTGCAGCAGCTAAGGCAGGTTGTAAAATAGATTTTTTTAAATTTATGAAATTTGGAGCAAGAATAGCTATTCTAAACTTAATTGTTGCTACATTCTATCTTTGGCTTAGATATTTATAAAAAACAAAAAAAATAAATTCAAAAAAAGGTTTTAAAAACAAACAGTATGATGTGTAATTGAATTTTGTTTTTTGTTTTAAACAAAAAGTATTGACACAATCAACTATATATTATATATTTGAGTTATGAAAAGATTAATAAATAATTTTAGTAGTTAATAATTTATTTTAGGAGGATTTTTATCATGAAAAAAATGGGAATTTTATTAGGATCTCTTCTACTTGTTGCAGGGTTAGTAGGATGTGGAGAAAAAAAAGAAGAAGCACCTGCTGGTGAAAAAGTTTCTATAGGTTTAACAGCTTATAAATTTGATGACAACTTTATAGCTCTATTCAGAAAAGCGTTCGAAGCTGAAGCTTCAGCAAAAGCTGACTCAGTAGAAGTTACTTCTATAGATTCACAAAACAGTGTTGCTACTGAAAAAGAACAAATAGAAGCAGTTTTAGAAAAAGGAGTTAAAGCATTTGCAATAAACTTAGTTGATGCATCAGCAGCTGATGGAATCATTAATCTTTTAAAAGAAAAAAATGTACCAGTTGTATTCTACAACAGAAAACCATCTGATGAAGCTATAGCATCTTATGATAAATTATTCTATGTTGGAATTGACCCTAATGCACAAGGTGTGGCACAAGGAGAATTAATAGAAAAAGTATGGAAAGAAAATCCAGCTTTAGACTTAAACGGAGACGGAGTTATCCAATATGTAATGTTAACAGGAGAACCTGGACATCCAGATGCAGTTGCTAGAACAAAATACTCTGTTCAAACTTTAAATGAACATGGATTAAAAACTGAAGAATTACACCAAGATACAGCAATGTGGGATACTGCTACTGCTAAAGATAAAATGGATGCTTGGTTATCAGGACCTAATGGTTCAAAAATAGAAGTTGTAATTTGTAACAACGACGGAATGGCTTTAGGAGCTATCGAATCAATGAAAGCTGCTGGAAAAGTTTTACCAACATTCGGTGTTGACGCATTACCAGAAGCTCTAGTTAAAATAGAAGCTGGAGAAATGGCTGGAACTGTTTTAAACGATGCTAAAGGACAAGCAAGTGCAACTTTCAAAATGGTTGTTAACTTAGCAGAAGGTAAAGAAGCTACAGAAGGAACTGATCTTAAATTAGACAATAAAATCATCTTAATTCCTAGTATCGGAATTGACAAATCTAATGTTGCAGACTTCAAATAAAGAGTAATTGTATAGTAGTCTTAAAGGAGATTGTACATCAATCTCCTTTTTTTAAAAAGAAAAATAAGGAATAGGAGTATTTATGGAAAATCTAAAATATGTTTTGGAAATGGAAAATATATCCAAAGAATTTCCTGGAGTTAAGGCTTTAGATAATGTTCAATTAAAGTTAAGACCTGGAACAGTTCATGCACTTATGGGAGAAAATGGTGCTGGAAAATCAACACTTATGAAATGTTTATTTGGTATTTATGAAAAAAATACTGGTAAAATTTTATTAGATGGACATGAAATAAATTTTAAATCAACAAAAGAAGCTCTTGAAAATGGAGTTTCTATGGTACACCAAGAATTAAACCAAGTTTTACAAAGAAATGTTCTTGATAATATTTGGCTTGGAAGATATCCTATGAAAGGCTTTTTTATTGATGAAAAAAAGATGTATAATGACACTATTGCAATTTTTAAAGATTTAGACATAAAAGTAGACCCTAGAAAGAAAATAGCAGATCTTCCTATAGCGGAAAGACAAATGATAGAAATAGCAAAAGCTGTATCATATAAATCAAAAGTTATAGTAATGGACGAACCAACTTCTTCTTTAACAGAAAAAGAAGTTGAGCATCTATTTAGAATTATTAGAAAATTGAAAGATAGTGGAGTTGGAATAATTTATATTTCTCATAAAATGGAAGAAATAAAAATGATTTCTGATGAAATTACAATATTAAGAGATGGAAAATGGATTTCAACTAATGAAGTAGCTAATATTTCAACTGAACAAATAATCAGTATGATGGTGGGTAGAGATTTAAATGAAAGATTCCCTAAAAAAGATAATGAAGTAAAAGAACTTATATTAGAAGTTAAAAATTTAACTGCATTAAACCAACCATCAATAGTTGATGTAAGTTTTGATTTACATAAAGGTGAAATTCTAGGAATAGCAGGTTTAGTTGGTTCAAAGAGAACTGAAATTGTTGAAACTCTTTTTGGAATTAGACCTAAAGAAAATGGAGAAATAATATTAAATGGGAAATCTATAAAAAATAGAGATCCAAATGAAGCAATAAAAAATGGTTTTGCTCTTGTAACAGAGGAACGTAGAAGTACGGGAATATTTTCTATGTTGGATATTTCTTTTAACTCTGTAATATCTAACTTAGACAGATATAAGAATAGATTTAAACTTCTTAAAAATTCTGAAATAAAAAAAGATACAAAGTGGATAGTTGATAGTATGAGAGTTAAAACTCCATCTTATACAACTAAAATAGGAACTTTATCAGGGGGAAATCAACAAAAAGTTATTATTGGAAGATGGTTGTTGACAGAACCAGAAGTGTTAATGCTTGATGAACCTACAAGAGGAATAGATGTTTTGGCTAAATATGAAATATATCAACTTATGATAGACCTTGCAAAAAAAGATAAGGGAATAATAATGATATCATCAGAAATGCCAGAACTTTTAGGAGTTACAGATAGAATTTTAGTAATGAGTAACGGTAGAGTTGCTGGAATAGTAAAAACATCTGAAACTAATCAAGAAGAAATAATGGAATTATCTGCTAAATATCTATAGAAAAGGAGAAATTTAAATGTTTGCACGTACTAATGATGGAAAAATAAATTATAAAAAAATAATAATTGAAAGTGGATTGTACTTGGTATTGTTTTGTATGCTAATTGCAATAATTGTTAAAGAACCTAGTTTCTTAAGTATAAGAAACTTTAAAAACATATTGACTCAATCTTCTGTAAGAGCAATAATTGCTCTTGGAGTTGCTGGACTTATAGTAACTCAAGGAACAGACTTGTCAGCAGGAAGACAAGTTGGATTGGCAGCAGTTGTATCAGGAACATTATTACAATCTATAACGAATGTAAATAAAGCATTTCCAAGTTTGGGAGAATTTTCAATATTTACTACAGTTCTTATTGTAGTTGTAGTTGGAATTGTTATAGCTAGTATAAATGGTATAGTGGTTGCTACACTAAATGTACACCCATTTATAGCAACTCTTGGAACAATGACAATAGTTTATGGTATAAACTCTTTATATTATGATAAAGCTGGAGCAGCACCTATTTCAGGTTTTGTAAAAAGCTATAGTACATTTGCTCAAGGAAGTATACAATTATTTGGTTTCACAGTACCATACTTAATAATTTATGCTGCTATTGCAACATTAATTATGTGGATTTTATGGAACAAAACAAAATTTGGTAAAAATGTATTTGCTGTTGGAGGAAACCCTGAAGCTGCAAAAGTGTCAGGAGTTAATGTTGTTTTAACTCTTGTTGGAATATATGCATTATCAGGAGCATATTATGCTTTTGGAGGATTCTTAGAAGCAGGTCGTATAGGTTCAGCAACAAATAACTTAGGATTTATGTATGAAATGGATGCTATAGCTGCCTGTGTTATAGGAGGAGTATCTTTCTATGGTGGTGTTGGTAAAATTTCTGGAGTTATAACAGGAGTTATAATTTTAACAATTATTAACTATGGACTTACATATATAGGAGTTAGCCCATATTGGCAATATATAATCAAAGGTATTATAATTGTTGTTGCTGTTGCATTTGACTCAATTAAATATGCTAAGAAAAAATAAAATATTAAATTTTATATAATATTTTTATAAAAAATAAAAAGCTAAGTATAGAAAATAAAATTTTGTACTTAGCTTTTTTTGTTAAAAAAAATTTTAAAATCAAGAAAAAATAAAAATGTAAGGGGGGGGGGTAATAAGTTGAACTTGTATTCAATTGTAATAAAAAAAACTTGACATTTTACAAAAAATATGTTAAAATTATACCTATCCATGTATTATATCTAATTTATACAAGTAAAGTATACTATAAAAATCAGATAAGGATTTTGAAAAAAAGTAATTTGAAATAGAAGTTTAAGGTTAAATAGTTTTTAATTTAAAGGGGAGATTATGAAAAAGGAAAGAGATGAAAAACTACTTAAATCGTGGTTAAAGAAAAAAATAACTATAACAATGGGAACTGTTGTAGCTTTTTTAATTACAGGAAGCATAGGAGCAACTGTTGCTTATGGAGCATTAAATCAAGCTGGAACAGGTAGTGATAATGCTGTGGCAATAGGGGAAGGTTCGAATGCAGCACAAGCTCGTTCTATAGCTCTTGGGAAAAGTGCAACTATTTCTAATGGACAAGATACAATAGCTATTGGTACTGATACAAAGGCACAAGGTCACACTAGTATTGTCATTGGTAAAAATGCTAAAACTACAAATACTGCGGAAGGTACCGTGGTTATCGGTCGTGATGCATTTAGTGAAGGTTCTGGTAATGGGGGGCGTCCTAACACTGTGGTAGGTCGTGGTGCATATACAGGATTTGGTGAAAATGGGACGTATCGTTTGAATGCGGGTGCAGCATTCGGCTTTGGAGCCGGTGCAGGTCTTCGTACAGATCCTGGCAATGGTAATAAATTAGTTAACAATGATACCAATGCGGACAAAAATACAGAGGTACTTGTAAAAGCTGGTTATGGTGTAGATGAGAACACTCCTGCAGATACTAAAGCAGCATTACAAAGGGGTACTGTAAATGATGGTTTAACATTTTATCGTAAAAAACATATCAATGAAGCTACTGCCATTGGGGCAGAAGCTCGTGCTATTGGAGACCAGTCTATTGCCATTGGTGGACAAGTAGTAGCTGGTGACGGTGTTGTTGCCTTAGGTGGTAATGATACAGAGCAATTGCGTAATAATAAATACCAGGTGGTAACAGACGATGCTGTGAACAAAACGAATGTAAGTACCATTGATGATTATAATTTAGCCTATACTGAAAGTACAAGAACAGTAGCAGGACAATATAAAAACCTAGTAGGTCGTGATATGCCAACTGCATATAAATCTACATACGGTCAATCTGGTTCTGTAGTTATTGGTATGGAAGCCCATTCTACTACAGCATTAGGAACAGCTATTGGAACTAACTCTGTAGTTCGTATGGGTGCTTTTGGTGCTACAGCAATTGGAGCTGGGTCAACAGTACAACCAAATGCAGATGCAGCAGTTGCAATAGGAATGGGGTCTGTTGCTAATGGAGCTTATTCATTAGCAGCAGGGACAGCATCTTGGGCAGAATTTGGAGACGTAGCAATAGGTTATCAAGCAAAAGCCTCTGGTAAAGATGGTGCCATTGCAATGGGACGTGCAACTAATGCTCAAGGAGATTCATCTATAATGATAGGTGGAGCAAATATTAAATCTGCTTCACAACAAGCTACAACTTTTGAAAAAGCAACTAAACAAATAACTAAGAAAGAAGTAACTGAAATAATAAATGGGAAGCCTGTTAAACGTGAATATAGTTTTGCTGGAACGACTCCTACTAATGGAACAGTAGCTCAAGCATATAAAGAGTTGACTGGACTTGATATGAATGTGGATTCTGTTGATTTTACTAAAAATAAAAATGGACATGCTTCTACATCTTTAGGGGTACATGCTTTATCTAAAGCAGATTTAGGAACAGCTATCGGAGCAAGTTCTCGTGCTGATGCGATAGGTTCTGTAGCTCTAGGGGCTGGAGCTCATGCAACTAGACAAAATGCTGTTGCAATTGGAACAGGTTCTACAACTGAATTAGTAGGTACACGTCAATTAAGTGTAAGTTATGATAAAGATGGTAATATTGTTGATGATAATTCAAAAGAAAAAGCTTACACATTTAACTGGGCAGGGGGTATTAATACTTCTGAAGGGGACGTGGTTTCGTTTGGTAGTTCTGGGGCTGAACGTCAATTAAAAAATGTTGCAGCAGGTCGTGTGGCAGAGGACTCTACTGACGCAATCAATGGTTCTCAGTTGAACTCTATTGCTCAAAAAGTAGCTTCAGGATGGAATATTGGTGACAAGAATAAAGCTAAAGTTGCCGGTATTGGTACTGAAGACCAAGTTAACTTTATTAATGGTAATGGAACAACTGTTACGGTTGAGAAACAAGAAGAGATAAAAAATGGAACTACTATAACAACACCAAAAGGAGCTAATGTTAAATTTGATGTAAAAGCTAAAGATGGATCTATTACATCTGATGCAAACGGTATTTCTGTCAATACAGATGGAACTACTATTACTAAAGATGCAGATGGAAAATTAAAAGTAAATACAGGGAATATTACAAATAATAATGGAGTACCAACAGTAGCAGATGCAGATAAAAATAAAATAGCAACTGTAGATACAGTTACAAACGCTATTAAGGATTCTTATTGGATAGCTTCAGCAGAAAAAGATGGTACAAAAAAAGGAACAGATGATAATATAAAAGCTGGTACAAAAGTAATATTTGATGCTGGAAAGAATATAGAAATAGAACATAGTACTGCAAATAAATTTACTTTTAAAACAGTAGATACTCCTGAATTTAAAGATATAACTTTAAATGACGGAAGTGCAACGCCAAATAAAGTTAAATTAGCACCAACAACAGATGGTCTAAAATTATCTAAAGGAGATACTAATTCTCCTGTAAAAATTACAAATGTAGCAGACGGAGATGTTAGTGAAAATTCTAAAGATGCTATTAACGGTAGCCAATTCCATAAAGTGGCTAAAAATACAATTAAATTAGCAGGTCAAAATGGAACAGATACTGCTACAGAAACAACTGGACAAGACCTAGATAAAACAGGAGGAATTAAATTTACTGTAAAATCTAGTGATGGAAAACTATTGGATGTGGCAGCGGCTGGAGATACAATTACATTGACACCAAAAACAGCTAAACTTACAGCAGATACAAATGGAGTGCCACAAGCTAATATAACTAGTGGTAAATTAGTAACAGCTGATGATTTAATAACAACATTACAAGGAATGGGTTGGAAAGCTACAGCAGGACAAGAAGGGTCTGGAACAGTAACAGGGAATGTAGAAGAACTTATAAAAGCAGGAGAAACAGTAACTTTCAAAGCAGGCAATAATTTAGCAATTACACAAGCTGGTAAAAACTTTATCTATTCCTTAAATCCGGTATTAACTGGCTTAAAAAGTGCTGAATTTAAAGATGATGAAGGAAATACATCTAAACTAGATGGAACTGGATTAACAATAACACCTAAAGATACTACTAAAAAACCTGTATCTGTAACAAAAGATGGAATAAATGCTGGTGGAAATACTATATCAAATGTAAAAAGTGGTTTAGAACCAATAAAAGCAGCAGATAATAAAGCAGCAGCAGGATTAGTAAACTTAAATACTCCAAATGTATCTGATAATAATGCAGTAACAGTGGGAGATATAAAAAATCTAGGATGGGTAGTTTCAAGTAATAAAACTACTGGAAATTTAACTGCACCATTTTCGGCACAAGTAAAAAATGCAAATGAAGTAGAATTTATAGGGAAAAATAATGCAGTAGTAAGTGCAACAACTGATGGAAATGGGAAACATACTGTAACTGTAGATGTAACTGTACCAGATGTAGAAAAAGGAACAATAGAATCTGATACTGGAGATAATAAAGGAAAAGTTAAATCGAAAACAGGAGATGGAGATAAATTTACAACAGTTGATACAGTAGTAAATGCTATAAATAGTGCAGCATGGAAAGCAACTTCAGGTAAAGAAGGTAGTGGAGCAGAAGCAGAAGGACATACAAAGTCAGACGCAGAAATTAAAGCAGGAGATACTGTAACATTTAAAGCAGGAGATAATTTAAAAATTAAACAATCTGGAAAAGAATTTACATATTCATTGAATCCAAAATTAACTAACTTAAGTAAAGTAGAAGTTAAAGATGATAAAGGAAATACAGTAGTAACTACTCCAACAGGAACAACTGTAACAGATAAAGATGGAAATACAACTAAAGTTGATGGAAATGGAATAACAATTACTCCTAAAAATGATCCAGCAAATCCAGCTAATGATAAAAATCCAGTGGAATTAACAAAAGATGGATTAAATAATGGTGGAAATACGATAACGAATGTAGCAGGAAACTTAGAGGGAGCTAAAAAAGATACAACTTCACCAAAAACTAATGCAGCTGCACCTAATAATGTAGATGACATTAAAAACAATGCAGCAACAGTAGGAGATGTATTAAATGCAGGATGGAACCTACAAAATAATGGAACAGCAAAAGATTTTGTAAAACCATACGATACAGTAAACTTTGTGGATGGTGGAAACACAGTTGCAGAAGTAACAACAGATGCAGATGGAAAAGTTTCAAATGTAACTTATAATGTATCAGGTTTACCTATAACTTATACAAAAGCTGATGGAACACCAGTATCGAAAGTTAAGGATAAATATTATGAAGTAGATCCAGCAACTGGAAAACCAGATATGACAAAAGAAGTGCAACCGGGAGATTTAAAAACTACTTTGGTTAACCCTAACCCAGCAAATGGAAAAACTGGAACAAAAGATCCAAGTACATTAAATAATGTAACAAGTGGATTAGATAAAATAACAACAGGTCCAGCAAAAGATTTAGTAGATTTATCAAAACCAACTGATGGTTCAGATCCAAAAGTTTCTGACAACACAGCAGCAACAGTTGGAGACTTAAGAAATATGGGATGGGTAGTTTCAAGTGATAAGACAACAGATGGAGCAGGAGAATATTCAGAGCAAGTAAAAAATGCAAATGAAGTAAGATTCATTGGAAAAGGAACAGCTACTGTAAGTGGAAAAACTGATGCTAAAGGTGTAAGAACAATAACAGTAGAGGTAAATGACCAAGTATCAACAAATAATTCAGTTACACCAGTTGTATACACTAAAGCAGATGGAACAAAAGTATATCCAATAAAACAAGCAGATGGAACAACTAAGTTCTTTGAAAATCCAGATGGAACAGGAGCAGAAGTACCAAAAACAGATGTAATAACATCAGTAAATGGACCAGAAGGAACTACAAGTCCAACAACATTGAAAAATGTAAAAGGAAATTTACCACAAGTAAATGATAAAGATAAAACAGTATTTGATCCAAAGATAGGAACAACAAAACCAGCTGATGATAAAAATACAACAAAAGCGCCTATTACAGCAGCAGAAGCAGCAGATATTGTAAAAAATGCAGGAAACAATGCAGCGACAGTAGGAGATGTATTAAATGCAGGATGGAACCTACAAAATAATGGAACAGCAAAAGATTTTGTAAAACCATACGATACAGTAAACTTTGTAGATGGATTAAATACAAAAGCGATAGTAACAACAGATGCAGACGGAAAAGTAAGTAATGTACAAATAGATGTAAAAGACTTACCGATAGCATATACAAATAAAGATGGAGATAAGGTAGTAAAAGCAGCAGATGGAAAATACTATAAAGAAAGCGATTTAGCAGGAAAAGTATATGATCCAACAACTAACACATTTAAAAATGCAGATGGTACAGCAGCAACACAACCAACAGAAGTTGCAAAAGATAGTGTAAAAACTAATTTAGTAAATCCAAATGCAGCAGAAAATAAAGCAGGAGATCCAACACAATTAGGAAATGTTAAGAGTGGATTAGATACAATAAAAGATGCGAATGGAGGAACTACACCTAGTACAACAGATAAAGCAGCAGGATTAGTAAACTTAACTAATGATAAAGTATCTGATAATAATGCAGCAACAGTTGGCGATTTAAGAAACATGGGATGGGTTGTAAGTTCAGATAAAACAACAGGAGATTTAGGAACAGCTTACAATGACCAAGTAAGAAATGCTAATGAAGTTAAATTTGTTGGAATAAACGGAGCAACAGTTTCAGGAAAAACTGGAACAGATGGTGTAAGAACAATTACTGTTGATACAAAATCTTTAAAAGATAACACACCATTTGAATATGGAATAAAAGATCCAACAACAGGTATAACAACTCCAGTAGAAAAAGCGACAGATGGAAAATATTATAAACCAGCAGACTTAAATGATGATGGAACACCTAAGGCAAATGCAACACCTCTATTAGATCCAACAAATAATGCTGATCCAAATAAGGATAATTTAGTTGTTAATGCTAAGGGAGATAAACCTCAAGAGGTTAAAAATCTAAAAGGAAACTTAGATCAAACAGTTAATAAAGGTGATAAAGTTCAAGATGCAAATGGAAAACTTGGAACAACAACTGCAACAACACCAACAACTGAAAAATCAGCACAAACTAATGTTGATACAATCTACAACAATGCAGCGACAGTAGGAGATGTATTAAATGCAGGATGGAACCTACAAAATAATGGAACAGCAAAAGATTTTGTAAAACCTTATGATACAGTAAACTTTGTAGATGGATTAAATACAAAAGCAATAGTAACAACAGATGCAGAGGGAAAAGTAAGTAATGTACAAATAGATGTAAAAGACTTACCGATAGCGTATACAAATGAGGCTGGAGATAAAGTAGTAAAAGCAGCAGATGGAAAATACTATAAAGAAAGCGATTTAGAAGGAAAAGTATTTGATCCAAAAACTAAAACATTTAAAAATGCGGATGGAACAGCAGCAGCACAACCAACAGAAGTTCCAAAAGATAATATAAAAACTAATTTAGTAAACCCAAATGCGGAAAAAAATAAAGCAGGAGATCCAACACAATTAGGAAATGTAGCGAGTGGAGCAGAAACATACACTGCACCAGAAGTAAATGGGCAAAAAGTAGTTCAAGCAAAAGATGGAAAATGGTATAACGCAACAGATGTGGTAAATGGAACACCAAATAAAGATGCGACACCAGTTGTAACACCAGTAAATCCAGGTAAAGCAGGATTAGTGGACTTCTCTAAATCTAATCCTACAAATGCAGCAACAGTAGGAGATTTACAAAATATGGGATGGGTTGTAAGTTCAGATAAAACAACAGGAGATTTAGAAAAAGCTTACAATGACCAAGTAAGAAATGCTAATGAAGTTAAATTTGTTGGTAAAAATGGAATACAAGTAAGTGGAAAAACTGATGATAAAGGTGTAAGAACATTAACATTTGAAATGGAAGCTGGAGAAGTAACTCCAACAGAAATAACAAAAGCTGATGGAACTAAACTTGTTAAAGTTGGAGATAAAGTTTATAATCCTGAAGATATAGGAACAGATGGAAAACCTAAACAAGGAAAAGATCCAGTAGGAACTATAGCAAAAGATGGAAAAGTTTATAATAATGGAGATGTGACAAACGGACAACCAAAAGAAGGAGTAAACCCTATAGATGGAATAACTGTAACTCCAAATAATGGATCTAAGTTTGTAACAGGAAACCAAGTAGCAGATGCTATTGAAAAATCAGGATTTGTTGTAGGAAAAAATAATAAAGCATTATCAGCAGCTGATTTCAAAAATGAAGATGAAAAAGTAAATCCAAATGATGAATTAAGATTTGCAGATGGGGATAATACTAATGTAAAACTTGCAACAAAAGAAGTATTAGATGCCTCTGGAAAAGTTAAAACAGTAACAACAGTAAAAGTTGATGTTGTAGACTTACCTGTAAAATATACAGATGCAGATGGAAACATTGTTAAAAAAGGTGAAGATGGAAAATATTACGATCCTAAAGATTTAGACGGAAAAGTGTATGATCCAGCAACTAAGACATATAAAAATGCAGATGGAACGACTTTAGATAAACAACCTGAAGCAAAAGATAATGATAAAATAGTATCTAGTCTAGTAAATCCAAATGATGCAAAAGATGGTAAAGTTGGAACGCCAAGTACATTAACAAATGTAGCAAATGGAGCAAAAACATTTGAACCAGCAAAAGATGCAGACGGAAATGATTTAAAATTAGGAAATGATGGAAAATGGTATCCAGCAGATAAAGTTGGTAAAAATGGTGAACCAAAAGAAGGAGCAACACCAGTTACACCAGCAAATCCAGGTAAGGCAGGATTAGTGGACTTCTCTAAATCTAACCCTACAAATGCAGCAACAGTAGGAGATTTACAAAATATGGGTTGGGTTGTTTCAACATCTGATACTGGATATAATGACCAAGTAAGAAATACAAATAAAGTTGATTTTAAACAAGGAACTGGTATTAAAATAAAAGGTGAAACAACAGCAGATGGAACTCGTCAAATAACTATAGGATTAGATACAGGAAAAGTTACAAATGAAGTTACTATAACTAAGCCAAATGGCGAAAAAGTAAATGCAATAAAAGTTACTCAACCAGATGGAACTGTTAAATATTATGAAAAAGATAAAGATGGAAAAGCTGACTTAAAGAAAGAAGTACCAGTTGGAACAGGAGATAATGATAATAAAGTAACAGCTGATGACGGAAGTAGAGTAGTAACAGGAAACAGTGTAGCAACTGCTATTCAAGAATCTGGATGGAATGTTGGAAAAGCTGATGCTAAAGATGTTACTAAAGCATTTGAAACAGAAGCTAAACTTCATGATAAAGTAAACCCTAATGATGATGTTAAATTTGTTGATGGAGATAATACAACAGTTTCTATGGTAACTATTGACAGTCAAAATGATGATGGAACTAAGAAAGCAACAACATATATCAAAACAGATATTAACAGAGATATCAATATCGATAGTGTTACAGCTGGAGGTAAAAATGCAGATGGAACACCAGGTAAAGATGGGGCATTAACTGTTAAAGATAAAAATGGTAACGATAGAGTAAAAGTAGCTCCAAATGGAATGACTATTACTCCAAATAAAGCTGATGGAACACCAGATCCAGATAAAGCAGTATCTCTAACAGATAAAGGATTAAACAACGGTGGAAATAATATCACAAATGTTAAATCTAACTTACCACAAGTAAAAGACGGAGATAAAAAAGCATATGATGTAAATGGAAATCTAATTGCAAATAAAAATAATACAGCAGCTCCTATTACAGCAGCAGATGCAGCAGATTTATTGAACCCTACAAAAGATGGAAAACCAAATCCAAATTTTGCAGGAAATAATGCAGCAACTTTATCTGATGTATTAAATACAGGATGGAACTTACAAAATAATGGAACAGCAAAAGATTTTGTAAAACCATACGATACAGTAAACTTTGTAGACGGAACTAATACAACAGCAGTAGTAACTACATCTGATGATGGAACAACAAGTAAAGTAACATATAATGTATCAGGCTTACCTATGTCATACACAGATAAAACTGGAAAACCAGTATCTAAAATAGGAGATAAATATTATCCAGTAAATGAAAAAGGTGAAGCAATCAGTGAAAAAGGATTACCTGCTGTAGGTACAAATAAAGATGGAAAATTAGTAGATAGAGATGGAAATGTTATTGAACCAATTAATACAAAAGAAAATCCATTATCAACTAATTTAGTAAATCCAAATGTAGCAACAGATAAACAAACTACAACACCTACACAATTAGGAAATGTAGCACCAGCAGAAATTAGCCCAACATCTACACAAGCTGTAAATGGATCTCAATTATATCAAGTTGTACAAGAAATTAATCATGTAAATAATAAGGTTGATAAATTGGGAGATAGAGTAAACAAAGGTCTTGCAGGAGCAGCAGCTATGTCAGGAATTGAGTTTATGGAAATTGGAATTAACCAGGCAACAGTTGCAGCAGCAGTTGGAGGATATAGAGGAACACATGCAGTAGCAGTGGGTATAGAAGCAGCACCTACAGAAAATACAAGGGTAAATGCAAAAGCTTCATTAACTCCAGGAGCTAGAACTGAAAGTATGTATTCAGTTGGAGCATCTTATAGATTTAACTGGAAATAATTTTTAAAAATTAAAAAATTATTAAAGTATTCAAAGTTCCGATTACTTTCTTTAAAGTAAGAAAGGATCGGAACTTTCTTTTATATAGGAAACTATAAAAATGATTGACAAATCAGTATAAAATAAATTATAATCTAATGTAGTATAATATTTTAGATAGAAAAGGAGAGATTATGAAAAAACTATTAAGAATTGTTTTATCTTTAGTTTTAGGAGTATTTTTTATGGGATGTTTTGCTTCTAATGTTGATCTAGGAGCAAAAAAAGTTTTAGTAAAAGAATACAAAGGGTTAAAAATGGAATTAAGTCGTTCAGATTTAAGTGGAGTTTTCATTGATTTCCAAAATTTAACTAATAAAGATATTACTATTGTATGGAAAGAATCAACATTGGGTGGATCTAAAATTATGAGACACGATGCTATAGTATATCCAGCATTGAATGCAGAAGATACAACTTTACCTGAATTAGAAAGAAGAACTTTCGTAATTCATAGATTAGAAGATTTTTATTATTTAGACCCAGTTTTATATGTAAAAGGTGGAGTTAGAATAAAACCTTTAAAATATCCAGTTGAATTAAAATTGGTTATACAAACTAATGGACAAAAAGAAACTTTATCTGTTTTCTTAGATAATAACTATGAAAGTAATGAGAATGCTAAAGATGAAAGATATGCAGAAGATGCTTATAGCAAAGAAAGAAAAGTAACAGCTGATGTTAAAGATAAAGACTACCATAAAAATATATTAAACAGAAGATTAAAAGTTGATGATTTACCAGAAGCAAAAATTGGTAAAGAGCATAAACCAGTGGTAGATACATTATATATTAATCACAAAACTGGAGAAAGATACTAAAACAAAAAAATCAGGAATTTTATTCCTGATTTTTTATTTTTCTATAGTAAAAGTATAAAATTAAATAGTGAGAATTAGTCTCTGACATCCGTATTGGTTTGAAGAGACTGTGTTCACTAGCTCGTAGAACTTTTATAACAAGGCTGTCAAGAGATGCTATTTGTTATTAGCTATAAAATCATTATAGTGTTCTGGGAAATATTTTTTTATAAGTTCTGCATATTTTTTAGTATCTTTCATTTTTAAAATTGCTGTTGAGAATTCTTTTGCTAATTTTTCATCAGATTTTCTAAAAGCAATTGCTGCTTTTGGAGAGTTGTCAGCTATATTATCTATTTTTTTAATGTCTTTCATAGTTTTTAGATATTCTTGTCCAGAAACATCAGCAATGATAACAGCATCTATTTTATTATTTTTTAAGTCTAATATAGCTTCGGTAAAACTATTATATAGCTTAGGTATAGATCCATTATTTTTTGCAAATTGTTCTTGGATAGTTCCAAGTTGAACACCTATTGTTTTGCCTTTTAAATCTTCTTTCTTTTTAAATTTGCTATTAGAATTAACTATAACATCATGTCCACCATTTGAGAAGAAAATATATGGTATTGAGAAAGAAACAGCTTTTTTTCTTTCTTCTGTTGCAGACATACCTGCTATTACAGCATCAATTTTTTTCATTTGAAGTGCTGGAAGTAGGCCATCAAAACTCATATTAACCCATTTGATTTCATAGCCCATATTTTTTCCTAATTCTTCCATCAATTCAATATCAAAACCTTTTAATTTATTATTTTCAAGATATTCATAAGGTTTAAATTCGGCATTAGTTCCAACATATAATTTCTTTGTTGAAAATGATAAAGTTGATAGGATAAGCATAAGTAAAGTAATAATTTTTTTCATAATAATTCCTCCAATATATTTTTATAAAATTTTATTTTTTAAATGTTTCATTAAATTCTTCTTTTATTTCTTTTAATAATAGCTTATTAGAAAATAATTCTAGAGCTGTTAGAGTCATTCCAAGACAAGCTTCTTTCATTCCTTTGTATGCTTCAGGTCTTATAGTAGCACAAGCAAATTCTATTGTATGACCTGTTAGGTGTTCACTTGTAAGTGGAAAATTAGGATGTATTGTTGGACAACAATGACTTACATCTCCCATATCAGTTGAGCCAAAACTTTCTCGTTCTCTAATATCGGTAACTCCTAATAATTTTAAATTTTTTTCATATAAATCAGAGAGTTTCTTATTTGTAACAAGATCGGCAAAACTTGTTTCATAGTTTGTTATTTCTAAGGTTGCACCTGTGGCTAGAGCAGCTCCTTTTGCACAATTTTTAACTTTTTCAACCAATTCTTTTAAATCTTTTAAAGTTTTAGCTCTGACATAAAAGTTTGCAACAGCTAAGTCAGGAATAATATTTGCAGCTTCACCTCCTTTAGAAATAATTCCATGTATTCTAGAAGTTTCTAAAGTCTGTTGTCTTAGAGCATTAATAGAATTGAATAAGATTATAACACTGTCTAAAGCATTTATTCCTTCGTGTGGAGAAGCAGCAGCATGAGCCGTTTTCCCCTTAAATGTAAATTGAATAGCTTCCATAGCATAAGAAGAACCACTTCTAAAATGTGTTGTTCCACAAGGATGAACTGCCATAGCAACATCAATTTCATTAAAAACACCTAGTTTAGTCATATCGACTTTTGCACCATTAGTTTCTTCAGCAGGAGTTCCTATAACTAAAATTTCTCCATTTAAATCTAAATTCTCCATTATATTTTTAATGATAATTCCTGTTGCAATACTTGTAACTCCAAAAATGTTATGTCCACAACCATGACCTATAATTGGAAGTGCATCATATTCTGCAAGTATTGCAATTTTAGGTCCTTTTCCTTTTTTAAAACTTGCTTTAAAAGCAGTTTTTAAATTAGCAAAACCTTTTTCAATATTAAAACCATGAGATTTTAATATTTGTGTGTGAGCTTCACAGGCTTTGTATTCTTGCAAACCTAACTCTGGGTTGTTATAAAGATATTCATTTAACTTTATAAAATCTTTTTTGTAATTTTCAAAAATGTTTGATGCTTGTTCTTTTAAGTTGTTCATTTAGACCTCCTATATAATTTTTATTGTTTAATTTTATATTTTCCTATAGAAATAAAAAAGCAATATAACAAAGTTATATTGCTTATGTTTTTATTGTATAGGAAAGTATAAAAAATAAATAGAGAAAATTAGTCTCTGACATCCGTATATTTAGTTCGAAGAGCCTGTGTTCATTGAGCTCGTAGAACTCATATGGCTGTCAAGAGATTTTATTTATTATATTATTTCTAGAAAAAATTTACATAAATATTATTAATATATATTAATAATATAAAGTTTTAGAATAAATTTTCTAAAAATTAACTAAAACCATCCTATATAAAAATATAGACTTGCCTCAAAATTAAGAAACAAAAATATCCCTTAAGCAATATTTTGATAAGTTATTTAATTGTGTAGAAATATATTGTTTCCTTATCCTTGACTTAAAGAACATCTTTGAACCTCCTTAAAATTTATTTTTTGTAATATATCACATAAAAAAAATATTGTCAAATTTTTTTTAAATAAAAATTCTTTTAACTCTTTTACCTAGACCACTCATAAATTCCCAAGCACAAAATTCATCAATATTTAAATCGTTGATAATATCAGCATCCATAACAGTTACTTCATCACCAATTTTTATACTATTTATAATTTCTTTTGGAATTTTTATCATTGTCATATCCATACAAATGTTACCTATAATTTCACATTTTATTCCTTTCCAAAGAACATATCCTCCCTTAGTTAGATATTTCTTTAAACCATCGGCATAACCAATGGGAATAACAGCATAAGTTTCATTTGCTGGAAGTTTATAGTGTCTTCCGTATGACACAAAACTTTCGTGGTGAATTTCTTTTAAAAATAAAATTCTGGATTTTAATGTATAAACATTTTTTAAATAAGGTGTTTTTTTATTTCCAGTAAAAGAATACATACCTATACCTAGTCTTACAAGATTTCCAACAATTTCGTCTGAAAAATTAGTAATTCCAGCACTATTTGAAATATGGATATATTTTAAATCTAAATTATTTATAATTTGTTTAAATTTTTCTATTTGTTCTAATGTGAATTTTTTAGTCTCTTCTGTTAAACCATCTGTATCAGAAAGATGAGAGAAGATGCCTACTAAGTTTAAATTATTTTCTCGACAGAAGTTAATAGCTTCTTCAACTTTGTCGACATCAAAACCTAGTCTTGTCATTCCAGTATCCACTTTTATATGAATTTGAGGATTTAAATTGTTTTCTTTTAGAAAAATAAGTTGATCCAAGCTACTTATAGCAACATGTATATTTCTTTTTGTAGCTTCAACAAGTTCTTCGTTAAATGATCTACCTAAAATTAAGAAATTCCCTTTTATACCTGCCTCTTGTAGCTCAATAGCTTCCTCAACATTGGCAACACCAAAAAAGTTGATATTGATACTTTGTAATATTTTTGCAATTTCAACAGAACCTAAACCATAAGCATTAGCTTTTACAACACCTAAAACTTCTCTATTTTTTGCAATCTCTTTTAATTTTAAAATATTATATATTAAATTTTCTTTGTAAATCTCAACCCAAGCTCTCATTATTGTGCCTCCTAATAAATAATAGGCTGTTGCAAATGCCACAGCCCATAATATCTAAAATATTATTAAGTTTTTATTATTTTTTTATAGAATTATCTAACTTCTTTACAGCTCCTTCGATAAAATTTTTGAAAACTTTATCAGAAATTGTAGCTATTTCATTCTTAGGAACAGAAAGTAAAGAGTAAATTTTAGAAGAATCTTCCCAAGCACCTTTTTGAGTAACTTTTTTCATAATTAAGTCAGTAGCATAAGAAGATAAATCAGATGTTACAGGTGAAACAACACTTTTTGAAAAACCATCCATATTTTTTATATATCCACTGAATAGACTATCCACTTCTTTTTTTACTTTAGATTTTAAAACAACTTCAGCTTCTTTATTAGCACGAGATTGAGCAATGATAGAACCACTTCTTGCTAAATTTGAAGAAGCTAGTACATACAATTCTTTTTCAGGATTAACTCTTGAAGAAACCGCATTTTTTATCGCAGCAGGAACTTCTCCAGAAGAAAAATTAGACGTTATATCATTTAATGAACTACAAGCAACTAGGCTAAATAAAGAAACTGCTAGTAGCAATATTTTTGATTTCATTACAAAATTCCTCCATTATTTCATTTTATTTTAATTTTATTATAACATACTAATAAAAAAAATAAAAGGAAAGAAATTAGAATTCTATTGAATTTATTTATTAAGTTTAAAAAAAAATTTTTTAATAATTTATTTAATGATTTATTTATGATTTATAGAAAAATATAAAATTACAAAGTAAATTTTTTTCTTAATTATCATATTAGTTTGAAGAGACTGTGTTTATTGAGTTTATAAAATATATATACTCGATCAAAGAATTTTATAAAAAACATAGATTTATAAAAAAAAACATAAAATATATATTAATATAAAATATATATTGAAAAAACTTTTAAAATATACTAAAATTAAATGATGTTAAAAATATAAAAGAGGTGATGAAATGTCAATTTTAAAAAATTTAGCAGAAAATTTAGGTTTTATAAATATAAATCAACCAAAGAAAAAATATGTTACTTTAAGTGAAAATAAAAGTACAGAAGAAAAAGAAAGAGCTAAATATAAAGTTAAAAATATTGATAATTTGAAAGAAGAAGAAATTACAAAATGTCCTAAGTGTGGTGTTTTATCTCACAAAGCTGAAATACAACATAATATGAAAATGTGCCCTAATTGTAATAACTATTTTAATATGAGTGCAAGAGAAAGAATAGATCTTTTAATTGATAAAGGAACTTTCAAAGAGGAAGATGCAACAATGACTTCAGCAAACCCTATTGGATTTCCTGAATATGTTGAAAAATTTGAAAAAGCTCAACATGATTCTGGAATGAAAGAAGGAGTTGTAAGCGGATTAGGAGAAATAAATGGAATAAAAGTTAGTATAGCTTGCATGGATTTTAATTTCATGGGTGGAAGTATGGGATCTGTTGTTGGTGAAAAAATTACTTCTGCTTTAGAAAGAGCAATAGAGCATAATATTCCAGCTATTGTTGTGGCTATTTCAGGGGGAGCTAGAATGCAAGAAGGATTATTTTCTTTAATGCAAATGGCTAAGACATCAGCAGCTGTAAAGAAAATGAGATTAAAGGGATTACCTTTTATATCTGTCCCTGTTAATCCAACAACTGGAGGAGTAACTGCTTCTTTTGCTATGCTTGGAGACATCATTATAAGTGAGCCTAATGCAAGAATAGGATTTGCAGGACCTAGAGTTATTGAGCAAACAATAAGACAAAAACTACCTGAAAATTTTCAAAAAAGTGAATTTTTACAAGAATGTGGAATGGTGGATATTATAGCAAAAAGAGAAGAGTTAAAAACTATTATTCACAGAGTGCTTAGTAATATTATATAGGAGGGTACCATGCAATTTGAATTTCAAATAGAAGATATAGAGCGTAAAATAGAAGAATTAAAAAAATTTGCAGAAGAAAAAGAAATAGATTTAAGTGATGAAATAAATAAATTAAAAGATCAAAGAGATATTAGTTTAAAAATGCTATATGATGATTTAACAGATTATCAAAGGGTTTCAGTATCAAGACATCAAGCAAGACCATATACTTTAGATTATATTAAATATATAACTACTGATTTTGTTGAATTACATGGGGATAGATTATTTAGAGATGATCCGGCAATAGTTGGTGGCTTATGTAAAATAGATGGAATAAAATTTATGATAATAGGGCATCAAAAAGGTAGAACAGTTGAAGAAAAAGTTTATAGAAATTTTGGAATGGCAAATCCAGAAGGCTACAGAAAAGCTCTAAGACTTTATGAAATGGCAGAAAGATTTAATATACCAATTTTAACTTTTATTGATACACCTGGTGCATATCCAGGACTAGAAGCTGAAAAACATGGTCAAGGAGAAGCTATTGCAAGAAACTTAATGGAAATGAGTGGGATAAAAACACCTATAATTTCAGTGGTTATAGGAGAAGGTGGATCTGGAGGAGCTTTAGGACTTGGAGTTGCAGATAAAGTATTTATGTTAGAAAACTCTGTATATTCTGTTATATCTCCAGAAGGCTGTGCTGCAATATTGTATAAAGATCCAAGTAAAGTAGAAGAAGCAGCAAATAATTTAAAATTATCATCACATAGTTTATTGAAATTAGGATTAATAGATGGAATAATAGATGAGTCTTTAGGTGGGGCTCACAGAGATCCTGAATGTACAGCTTTAAATTTAAAAAGAGTTGTACTTGAAACATTGGAAGAGTTAAAAAGCATGTCAACAGAAGAACTATTAGAAAAAAGATACTCTAAATTTAGGGGAATGGGAGTATTTTATAAATAAAAAAAGGTGGAGAATAAGAAAATGGAAAGAAAATTAGCTATTCTAACAAGTGGTGGAGATGCTCCAGGAATGAATGCTGCTATAAGAGCTGCTGCAAAAATTGCAAAATCTTATGGATTTGAAGTTTATGGGATTAAAAGAGGATACTTAGGTATGTTAAATGATGAAATTTTTCCTATGAGTGAAAGATTTATATCAGGAATAATCGATAAGGGTGGAACTGTTTTATTGACTGCCCGTTGTGAAGAGTTTAAACAGGCAAAATTTAGAGAAATTGCAGCAAATAACTTAAAGAAAAAAGGAATTGAGTATTTAGTTGTAATTGGTGGAGATGGTTCTTACCGTGGAGCTAATTTATTATATAAAGAACATGGAATAAAAGTTGTAGGAATTCCAGGAACTATTGATAATGATATCTGTGGAACAGATTTTACTCTAGGTTTTGATACTTGTCTTAACACTATTCTAGATGCAATGTCAAAGATAAGAGATACTGCAACATCTCATGAAAGAACAATATTAGTTCAAGTTATGGGAAGACATGCTGGAGATTTAGCTCTTCATGCTTGTATAGCTGGTGGAGGAGATGGGATTATGATACCTGAAATGGATAATCCTATCGAAATGCTTGCTCTTCAACTAAAAGAAAGAAGAAAAAGAGGAAAATTGCATGATATAGTTCTTGTAGCAGAAGGTGTCGGAGATGTAATGCAAATAGAAAAAGAATTGAAACAACATATTAGCAGTGAAATTAGAAGTGTTGTTTTAGGACATGTTCAAAGAGGAGGAACTCCATCTGGTTTTGATAGAGTACTTGCAAGTAGAATGGCAGATAAGGCAATACAAGTACTAGATAACGAAGAAGGTGGAGTAATGATTGGTTTAGAAAAAAATGAAATGGTAACTCACTCATTAGATGAAGCTTGCTCAAGTGAAAGAATAAAAAGTATCAGAAAAGATTATGATCTTGCTGTTGTTCTATCAAGATAAGAAAGGAAGAAAAAATGGATAATATTTTAGAGCTTGTTAGAAAAGAAAGAAGAAAAAACCAAATAAAAAGAGAAATAGAAGATAATGATAGAAAAATAAGAGATAATAGAAAAAGAGTTGAACTATTATTAAACTTGAAAGATTATCTAAAACCAAATATGAAGTATGAAGAAATTTTAGATATAATAGAAAATATGCAATCAGATTACGAAGATAGAGTTGACGATTACATAATAAAGAATGCTGAATTAGGTAAAGAAAGAAGAGAAATCAGCAAATCTATAAAAGAGTTTAAAAAGACTATTGAATAGGAGATATTATGCCAACTAAGTCTTTAGAAAAATTAATATTAGAGTTTAATAAATTACCAGGTGTAGGTCAGAAATCGGCAACAAGGTATGCCTTTTATATCTTAAATCAGCCTGAAGAAGATGTAAAAAAATTTGCAGAGGCTTTGTTAGATGTAAAGGAATATGTGAAAAAATGCAGTGTTTGTGGAAATTATTGTGAAAAAGATATTTGTGATATCTGTGATGATAATGCTAGAAATCATAGAATAATTTGTGTTGTTGAAGAAAGTAAAGATATTATGATTTTAGAAAAAACCACAAATTTCAGAGGGGTTTATCATGTTTTAAACGGTAGACTAGATCCTTTAAATGGGATAACTCCAAATGAATTAAATATAAAATCTTTATTTGAAAGAATAGCAAAAGATGATATAGATGAAGTTATTTTAGCTATGAACCCAAATCTTGAAGGTGAAACAACTGCAATGTATCTGGCAAAATTAATGAAAAATTTTGGTATAAAAATTACTAAGTTAGCTAGTGGAATTCCTATGGGAGGAAACTTAGAATTTTCAGATACTGCAACGATTTCTCGTGCTTTAGATGATAGAGTTGAAATTTAAAAGGATTGACAATTCTTTTATAATAAGGTATAATACATTGTCATAAATTTTGGTATTCCGCTTTAATAAAAAATTAAATGAATGCTTATAGGAGGAAAGAATGAAAGAAAAATTAATCGAATTAGTGGAAAAACAATACTTAAGAACTGATATTCCACAATTCAAAGCTGGAGACACTATCGGAGTTTACTACAAAGTTAGAGAAGGAAACAAAGAAAGAGTTCAATTATTTGAAGGAGTTGTAATCAGAGTAAATGGTGGAGGAGTTGCAAAAACTTTCACTGTAAGAAAAGTTACAGC
>QWCZ01000110.1_pt1 | contig 42166 bp, 41 predicted proteins | sample 1972651 | NCBI WGS metagenome assembly QWCZ01 (sample SAMN09866695, study PRJNA288562) | Human oral metagenome isolate pre1_saliva, whole genome shotgun sequencing... | isolation source: mouth | host: Homo sapiens | place: USA: California
TCTGCAGTGTCCTCTACAGCATCAGCAGCCTTGGTTTTCTTGGCAATCGCAGCATCTACTTTAGCAAGTTCCTCTTCGGATTTACGGTAGAAACTTGCAGTGCTTTGCTCGCCCTTAATGGCATCGGCACGAGCCTTAGCCTCGGCACGAGCAGCAGCGCGGCGGTCGGCTGCAATGACTTCTTCAGCTTGGGATTTAGCCTTCGGTTTGGTTACGTGCTCAACTGTATCTTCGATGGCTTCACCACTGGCTTTGACGATGCGAGCCTTGCTTGCACCAGCAAACATACCACCGAGACCACCAACAAGCAAAGTGTTGGCGACCTTCTCAGCAGCGCTGGCATCACTGTGCTCACCCAGAGCAGCATACGTACCAGCTACGGCAGATGCACCGCCAATAGCCCCAGCAATACGCTGACCTGTACGAGTATAACCAGCAGCTTTAGCGCCAAGACCAGCAACTTTACCTGCACCAGCGAAGACAGCATCTACGTCCACAAAGTTACCAGCAAAACCAGCAACAGGATTCTCTGCAGCTACACCTTCGCGGAAGTCCTTCTCAGCCCAGCGCTTGAGTTTGTAGTCAACCTCGGCTTGAGATTTCAGATTCTTCAGAACTTTGATACGGTCAGCACCAAGCTGTACTTCCATGCTGTACTTCTTGATGTCCTCATCCGTAACACCGCCGAACTTGTCATCGGGTGCAAAGTCCTGCAGAGCCTCTTCCGTAGCTTCCTGAATATCCCGACCCATACTAAACATACCAGCACCAAAGGATACCAAGGCACTAGGTACTTCACGTAACGGCGCAGCTTCTTCCACGAAGTCCGTACTGTTGCGATGGTTGGGGTTGGAATCCTTTACGGACTTAACTGGTTGTTCCTGCCAGTTAGCCTTGACCGCATCTTTCCACTTAGGGGCACGCGCTACCTGCGCTTTGGGTTTGGTATCAGCTATGTGAATTGGCTTGGGTGTCCAAGTTGTTTTATTGTCCATAAAGGATTCCTTTAAAGATTATCGACTGAGTTCACGCCTAATGGCTTCGATGTTCAGCTTACGTGCTTTCCATTCTGCAGAGCCTACCTTCGCTTTGGCTAAAGCAGCTTCCTCATTGGCGATTTCAGTCCGTAATATCTGGTTTCGGGATTCACGCTTAGAAGTTACCTTAGGCACTGGAGGCGCAGATTGAGCACCTTGGTTAGGCACTTGACGAATAGGTGCTGGAGCACGCTTGGTTTGCTGTGGTTTATGTTGAGGTTTAAGCTGTTGCTGCATCTTGTAGGACTTGACAGCATTCTGTACGCCGAGACCCATGAAGTCCACTTTGACCAGTTCAGGCTTACGGTATGGAGTTTCTGGTTTCTTCAAGCGCTGAGCAGTCTTAGCAACGTCCGCATAGGATTCATACACAACGCTGTTAGAACCGTCCTTATGGAAGATAAGGAAACGCATACGGTCTGAGTTCCAGTTACCGTCCACGACAACCGTGTTGGCATTCTGGTTGACCTGCTTACCAATCTTCTCATAGTACGCCTGCAGCACCTCTGAACCAAATGTCGTGCCAGCTACACCAACAGCTTGTTGGAAACGAGCATTTACAGCAGGGGACAATACAGCAGTCTGATTAGGACTACGGTAAACCAATCCTTTAGCATTCATATAAGCCATTGCACTACCCGCATTCTGAATCACCGCACCAGAGCGCACTGCTTCTGGACTTACAGTAGTCAGGACTTGGCGGATATTGTTAATGTTGAATTGCTGAGCACCTTGGTTTGCTTTGTTCTGCGTAAGCGATACATCACCAGTGAACGGATTCAAGTGATAGGTCGAACCCAGCAGTTTCTTCCAATCAGCATCAGTGCTGTTGTTGATTACGCGCTTAACAATCTCAGTACGACCAGCACCATCGGTACGTGTCCATTGCTCTTTGTAGCGTAAGACATCTTCCAATGAGCTATTAGGCTTAGCAGCCAATGCACCTTTAACCAAAGCAGCATTGTCTGCGCCGAGACCAGCAAGATAAGCATCAGCCAGTACAGGGTCAGCAGCTTTATACAAAGCAGACCACTGTGTCCAACCTTGCTCAGCATTCTGACTACCGTTGGCAGCAGAGAAGTCCTTGGCGCTCGTGTTATCCATAAAGAAACGGAACTCACGCGTAGCCATCTCGGAGGCTTCCTTAGCCAAATCCGCAGAGCGGTTGGCATTGGCAATCGGCAGCATCATCAAACCAGCTTTAGTGTAGTCGCCTTGGGCTTGTAGCATAGCAGTCTGCTTCTGAGCAGCATACCACTTGGATTCCTTACCCAGAGCAATAGCCTGAGCCAAGGACATACCAGCCAGTTCCTGTACAGGGTCAACCTCTTGGTCATGCTCGTTACGATACCTGATGTTTTGAGCATCGCCCCAGATTGCATTGGTCTTATTAATAAGAGCCTTACCATCTGCAAGACTGAGTTGCCCTGAGTTCACACGGCGCTCAATCTCCTTACGGATACCATTGATTTGGTCAATACTGATAGCCTCACCAGCAAGGGCACGCGTCTGTAAGTCCTCTAATTGGAAATGGAACTGCACGCCATCGTAATTCTGGATTTCCTTTCGGGCTTGGTTGAGCTCTTTGTTCAGAGCATTCCAGTCGTCAGCCTCAAGGACTTGTTCCAGAGCAGGGACACTTTGAAGCAGCAGATTCCGTGCAGCTACTTGATTCTTATCTGTTGGGTCAAAACCGTCCAACAAACCCACTACTACATGCCTGATACTTTCAGATGCTTTATTACTGGCATCTTCGGTATGACCAGCAGCCTTAGCAGCAGCCTGTAGGTTCACGAAGCTACTCGCAAGGGCTTGTTGTGCAGCTTTAGGGTCATTGATTGCAGCAGCAGCAACGAGCCTACTACGCAAATCAATAGCAGTTGCCGAGCGCAACTCACGGAATTGTTCTTGGGCATAGGTCTTGTCTGCTTGCGCTTGAGTACGCACGAACAGGTCAAGGTTCTCCAGTGCATTCTTACGCAACTGCTGGGTGTATTCTTTGGGCAAGTCCAGCGCAGTAATACCGCTACCGATTTTATCAATAGCACCTTGGTACAGGTTCTTACGGTCTTCATCAGAAGCACCGTTACGCAATGCCTGAGCATAGGACTTACCGAACTCAGTCAGTGCTTGGTTTGTACCTTGCATACCAAGTTGGAATTTCTTGCCAATATCGAAGCCCACGAGTTCATCGCGGTCAGTAATGTCCTGCCGTACTTCATCGGCATTACCAGCTTCCTGAGCAAGACGACCACGCTCAATAGCAGCATTGCGTTTCTCTTTTTGGCGCTTAGCGAAGAACGCTGAGAGCTTATCGAAACTTGCACCGAGCTTGGCATCAAAGGCAATAGTACCACCGTGTGTATCCGCAACGGCTTGAGCTTGTACCTTAACACCTGCACTGCCAGCAATAGGCTGTAAGTCAATTTTAAAGTCTGCCATAGCGGTCTCACTTCAGATTTAATACGTTGGTTAAGTCGATGCTACCATAGCTGGCATTAGGCTGTACGTTGAAGCCTGAGCTTTGCCCATACAGCACAACACCTTGATTAGGTTGACTGGGTTTAGGTTTCTTATCGAAAGCACCAGCCTCAAAGCCAGCAAGGATTCCATTGATACCTGCGCTGATACTGTCCGCGTAGTTCACGGTAGGCTGTTTGATTTGCGCTGGGCTTTGCTTCAAGGAATCCGCTTCCGCTTGGATTTGTTGGTTTAATGTTACGTCCGCTTGCTGTTGGTTGCGTAGCAGACGGATACGTGCACGGTCTTCCTGCTTATCGATGTCAGCCTGAAGAATCCGTGCTGTATTACTGTAGTTCTGGGTAATACCTTGGTTGAGCACCAAGGCACTACGGAAATCATTTGCTTGAAACTGCACTGCTTGTAAGGCATCTTGCAGACGACCAAGGTTAGCTACTCGGTCTTGCAGCATACGCGCAGTGTTAGTAGCAGAGGCTTCACGCTGTCTGCGACCTGCCTCCGCTAATTGCTTGGCTGCTGCCTTGGCATCTTTAATACTTTGAAAGCTCTGATATACGGAAACTGCTGCCTGAGCTAGAGCAGCATAACCTTGTCCATTACTCATAACAGCAGTTCTCCATTAGAGTTCATTAGAGTTAAAGTTGTCGGATTGTTTGCTTAGTACGCACCGTGTGAGCTACACCAAGGATAGTCATGTACTGCGCGTAGTCAGCGCTGAGCTTAACTGTAGTTTCAGGTGTACCCTGAATCAGCAATGGTACAGTTCGACTGGTTCGGTAAGTCTGATACATATATTGCTGAGAACTTACATGGTACTTGGCATTATGTCGTACACCATGTACCTCATAGGTAAACTCAGAAGCACTATCCGTGTTCACTATTGCTTGTACCCAGCGAGCATTAGCCTCTGCCTGCATCAGCAGGTCATCACCAGCACGAACCGTAGGGCTATGCAAGGTAACGTAGCTATCGAATATACGTCCGTACACGTTCGGAGCAGCAATTCTATCTAGTTCCTCAAGCTCTAAGTTCGGTTCTTTGGTATCAGTCAAGCAGTCCACTGGCAATGTCTCTTCGGCAGGGTAAGCCTGCTTCAGAATCACCACATGCGCTGTATCATCAGAGCAGTACCAATAGATGCAATCGCTAAGGAATACAGGGAACAGCACCTTGAGTTCCCATACGGAATCCTTGTGCATGAAGCTCCACTTGCCCCAAGCATTCTGCAGATACTGCGTACCGTCCTTGATACTGAATTGCATCAGCACTTCAGGGGAATCCTTCTGAATGCACACAAGGATACCAGCAGAGTTCTGACTGTACATCGCAGCGACATCGCCAAGGTTAGGCACGTGCTGCGTAATACTCAAAGGCGTACTCGCAGTATCAGCCACTGCACCGACAAGCATCTGAGAAATATCCAGATAGTTAGCGGCTGCACTGTACAGTAGGGTCGTACCTTGAACAATCGGCTGTACCTCAAAGCATGGGCTACTACTGTTGAATAGCAGCGCAGCATTCTTATTGGTCAAACCTTGTCGCCCACGGATAATACCCTGCACTGTTCGGCTGAACACATACAAGTCCTGATTGAACTCTACAGCATAGCGCCAGATACCAGCAGCACTCGGATTGTACAGACTGATAGGGTCAGTATCCTGTACGTCCTTAACGCTTTCACGGTAGAATTGCCGTGGCGCATTAGTCTGCGACAAGAACACACCATCGGAACTCAGCAGCACCAATCGACCTTGATACACGCCCACACCATTGAGAACATTGTCCACAAAGGAAGGGTCAGGGTTGGACTTCGTATCACCAACAGCCTGAATCGTGTAACCGTCTTTGCGCTTGAGCTCCGTAGTAGAGAACACGTGTGCACTAGGGTCAGCAGGTGTACTCAAGGACGTACCCAGCGTAGTCGTTGGATTACTCTGGAACTCCTGATAGTCCGCAGGGTCTAACTGGAACTCCAGCACCAAAGGCATATTACTCAGGATTTGAGGGTACGGTGTACTCTCTTCCCAAGTATGCGTGCTCTGACGGTATTCGTAGTACTCGGGGTTGATGTTCCCGATACCCACTGTAATACCAGCTACCAGTTTGATAGGCAGGTCTTCAACAGCTTGTAGGCTTGGACGATAGGCACTACCAGAAGCAACACCGAAGTTACTACTCAGGTTCGTGTACAAGCTAGGTACAACAAACCAGTCAGCACCCGAATCGTTAGCACCTACTTGGAATACATTACCGACTACTTGGGCATACAATGCTGTATAGATGTCAGCAGTCTTCGTTTGCTCCAGCAATCGGTTCATAGTACCTGTAGCAGGGCTGTTATTGAATTGCTGTTGCAGGCGCTCAAGGGTTTGAGAATTAGCACGCTCTTGGTCTTTGACTGCAGCTTGAGCTTGTTCAGCTTGCTTTTTCTCTATAGATTCCTGGAACTTCCTATGGAAGTACCCCCATGCGAAACGCCCATTCGGAGATACATCAGGGTCATCAGCAGGTTTCGGTGCTGGTGTAGGTGTAGCAGGTTGAGCAGGCTGCCCACTGGGTGCAGGTTGTTCGGCACTAACACCCAGACGGCGCTCGTGCATATTCCTGAAGCTCTCGTACAACGCAATAACCAGACCTTGGGCACTGATAATAGTACCTCGGGTCAAGCGAATACGTTCCTCAGAGTTCAGTTGGCGCTCACCATTGATAGGCATATCAGCATCGTGCCCTTTAACAGTCTCAGACCAATCAGAGACCAGCACGTGCTGAATGAGCTTCTCAGGGTTCAGTGGATTGTGCAACTCCAGCACAAAGGGTTGCTGATACATTGCATTGGATAGGGTACGAATGTACTCCCACACTACACGCTGCTGACGATACAGTGCATACACGTCCTGCTCTTTGAACACATCGTGGTCATCTTTTTGGATAACCAGTGAGCCCAAGCGCATACGGTAGCTACTTGCAATCAGGGTCTCGGCAGTCTCTGTACCTGAACCGTTCTGTACGGTGATGTTGTACACACATTGCTTAATGGCAACACGGATTTCATCGCCGACTTCTTCGCAGAGCACGTAGTCCTTAACCAGTGTAGCAGACCAGCTTAAATGCGTATCTGAAGACTTCGCAAAGAAGAAGCTGGTAGGTCGAGTAATAGCATCACGACCTAAGCTACGCTCACCGAAGATAGGGCGGAACATGAACTCACGCTCTAACTTCAAGTAGTGCATCTGATTACTCAGCAACGGTCGGCGAGCAATAACCTGCTTGCGGTTCAGCACAATCAAAGCCTCGTTATACACAGTATAATCGAAGTCCTCGGGTGCACCTTGTAGATACTGCTGGTCAAGTAGAGAAGACGTAGCAATAGCAGCACCGCGTAGAGAATACAGCGTAAGGCTACCAGCTACAGTATTATGCGCTAAGATTAACTCCAAGCCAGCCATAGTAATAGGCTTGACTACGTGGAAGCTCAACCAGTCTGTATTGCACTTGACCAGTTCAGTACCATTGCGCCTACGCAGACCACGCACAACATCAGGCTGCATATTCAGCATATCGTGCACTTGCCCTTGCTTACGTAGATGCTTAGGCTGCTGGGAGATACCTTGCAATAAGCTGTGCTCAGGAATAAGTACCTGCATAGTTATCTCCACATAAATCGACGGAATCGTGCGCGGCTGCTATAACCGAGTTGTACTTGGTCGTGCCGTAGGTCTTCGCGTTTCAAATCATGCTGCAGCCCTACTAAGCGCTGTTGCAGTGTTTGTAGTGTTTGGTCAGCACCGATTACCTGCAGGTACAAGTCAATCGTTGCAGATTGGATAATAACCTGCTGAGCCACGTCAGGCAGATTGTCGAAGTCCAGTTCCATAGTACAGTGCACCTTCAAGGGTGCTTTCCATACGCGACCGTTCTCATTAGTCAGCAGGTTGCCGTCTAAGAAGTACGTTTGAACACCTTGGCATAACAGGTCTCGCTGATGCACATAGTAGTTCAATGTATGGTCGGGTAACTGGATGTTCCCATAGATGTCGGGCTTCAGTTCCAGAGTACGGCGGTTGAACCAGTAACCCTTCGAGCAGATACTCGTAAGGTGCTTGTTAATCAAATCCAATAGCTGCTGCACCGTAGGGTTAGGGGTAGCATCTAAGGAATCTACAGGGAACTCCCCGATGTAGGGAAGTGCCGTGTTAATAGCTTGTAGTAAGTTCATAATAACTCCATATAGTAAAGAGCCTCTAATGCAAGTAAGCACTAGAAGCTCTATAGTGCATGAAGCTAGTACTTTGTAGAGAACTTCAAGTAGTATAACCCTTGGAAGTCAGGTACGTAGTTACAGCGAATACTGAAGCCAGTTGAGGTGATAGCATTCACAAGGAAGTTGCGGTAGTCAGACAGCAGTGGGAAAACGAGCACAATACCACCTGCGAGGCTAATGTCATCAAAACGTTGCCCGAAGTTAATTGTATACCACTCATTGTTCTTCATGTCTGCAGGCTTAGGTACAAACGCAGCTTCAAAGTCCGACATTAGCTGCTGCATACGCGCTAGACTATCAGCGCCCAGTGCACCTTTAATAGCACCTGCACTGAGGTCTGCTGTACCAGCATCACCTGTATCACCCTTGTCGCCTTTAGCACCTTTCAAAGTAGCAAGCCAATCCGCTGTGTCCGAGTACAGCAAATTACCACCAGCAAGGTCAAACGCAGATAAACCTTTTGGAATACCTAAGTTCAGAACACTAGCAGTGGGTGTCTCTTCAAGAGTAGCAGTGGCAGAGCTATAGCCGTCTAAGGTCTGCACTCGACCAATCTGTAGTGGTTTAGCAGGTGCTGTAGTACCAGTACTTGACCCAGAACCAGCCCCACCGCCAGAGGCGGTAGAGCCAGCAGGGTACAAGTACGATTGGAAGTCGTACTCGGTTTGCATTATGCAGCTACCACTTTAACAGGGACTACAGTGTCAGGACGGCGAGCCACAACGGTCTTCATCGCTACAGTAGTCAGATATTGAATCTGCTCTTCTTCGCGAGCCACATGGCTGCTGTGGAAGTCCTTAGCGATGATGTCAATCAAGGACAGACCTTTGTCGAACACAACCATACCGTATTTCAGGTCGTCTGCAGTAACAACCATGTTCAATTCAGGTTGAACAGTGCTGTGCAGAGTGTGGTTGCCAGTAGCAGTCGGGAAGCAGTTAGCTTCTACGATGTCGATGCCGTTCAAACGCATAACACGGCGGTTTGCATAGTCGCCATTACCAGCGCTGAAGTCTTTGTTAATCAAAGTCGGGTGGTTCATCAAGATGCTATACAATTCTGGCTTCACGATAGTAACCATGTTTTGCAATGGAATGTCGCGAGTAATCAGAGATTCGACAGCTTTAGCATGAGCATTGGCGATAGCCATTGCGTTAGCTTCGTGGTCGACACGGTTAGCAGGGGCAGCTTTGATGTTAGCAGTAACTTCAGTGCCGTCAAAGAACACACCATTTGCCTTCAGTTCAGCAGGCGCTTTCCAAGTACGGCAATGCAGCAACTGGATAACGTGTGCAGTGTCCCAATCACGTGCGAACACACTGGCGTTGTTCATGGCGATTTCACGGCGATAGTCTGGGGAAGTCCAGTCGTCCATGAAGTCGATGTTGTTTTGGATATACAGCGCTTTGTCCAAGACAACAGTCAGTTTGTTGTTTGGTACTTTTTGAGGTTCGAGTTTGTCGCCTACTTGACGAGACTTGACTTCAGAAGCACCCAAGCGGTCGAGGCGGAAGGTGTTGGTGTTCGGCAGGGTAACGCGTTTCTGGGTCAAACCATCAAACAGGGATACCAGCTTGAACTTGGTGTCAACGTCATGCGCGAACATCTCCAAGTGAATGTTCGCACCAGCGTTGGTGGTGTGGATACGCGTTAACTGCTGTGCAAAATCATATTGAGCCATTGTGCTCTCCTAGTGAATTGTTTAGATACCAGCTTGAATACCAGCTTGGCGCATACGCAGAAGCTCTTTGTACAGAGCACCTGCTTGACCAACCTCAAAGGATTGGTTTGGGTATTTCGCCTTGAGCTCGTCATAAGCTGCGAGGAATTGTGTTTGTGTCAGCACACCGTTCTGTACGGCTGGCTGGGCATTTGCAGTAACTGCACCTTGCATTGGTTGCTGACCCACTGGTACAACCGAGCGCATCAAGGCTACGGCTGCATCAAACTGTAGGTTATTAACCAGTTGCTGTACAGCAGGCTGCAGATGCGGTGCTGTTGCTTTGAACTTGTTGGTCAAGTCCAACCATTGCTGCTCACCTCCAACAGAGGCATAAGCCTGCTGCTTGAGCGTGTCGCGGTACGCGCTGCCGTCTTGCATCAATGACTGGGCTGCTTGCAAAGCGTATGCTGCCTTGTCGCCGAACTGCATTTGGAAAGCTGCTAAGTCCAAGTTCGCGTTCTTGGACATTGCATCTTGCGCTAAAGCTGCTACGGCGTTGGCATCTACACCGACTGCACCCAGCATACTCAAAGCAGTCTGAGTACCATGCGATACTTCAAAGCCCAGAGCATTGGTGTCAAGCTGCTGAGGCTGTTGAGGTTGCTGTACTTGCTGCTGAGTTTGTTGAGTTTGCTGCTGCGGTTGCTGTTGCTGCTGTTGCTGACCAGCTTGCTGCTGCTGAGTTTGCTTAGATAGCAGTTCTTGCAGTTGCTGCATGAGCTCTGCGTTCTGTTGCTGTTGCGCTTGCTGCATTTGCTGGTCTTGCTGTGGATAGCCCTGCTGCGTTTGCTGCACTTGCTGCATTAGTTGCTGTTGTGGAGCACTACCAATGGTAGCCCCAGCAGGGAGTTGTTGATTCTGTAAACCCATTAGACTTGTCCTAATTGTTCAACCATCTCACCAGTAGCATCTTGGCTAGTGATATGACGGTCTTGATATTGAGTACGTTCAAGCTCAGCTTGTTGCTGTTCGATGATGGCAGCCATCTCTGCTTCAGTGTACAAGAACTCACGGCTGATACCATGACCAAGCATGAACTGCTCGATGATTTTCTCTACGTTGAAGCGCGGAGACACTTGTTGCAGAGTAGGGATAATCAAACCTAACTCTTGTGTCAGCGCTACCCATTGCTGTAGCTCAGAGCTACGGCTCAGCGCTTGCACACCAGTGATGATTTGTACTTCCAGCGCACCTGCGGCAATCTTAGTACCGATGTCATGGTCTAACTCGTAGCACAACAGGTAAGCCAGCGGTAAGTGCAAGCTCAAGGCTAATTGGCTGTACACACTACCCAGTGTCTGCTCTGCTTCACGTGCAGCAACTTCCACTTCATACGCAGTAACACGCTCACCTTGTCGCTGATTGGTAGTCTGCATGAAGGCAACGGCTAAGCGCTGTGTAATCATCTGGATACTGCCTTGCAGTGCCTGAATCTTTTGGTAATCACCAATCTCCAGCGCAGCTACAGACTGCGGTTGGCCTTGCACCACTAAGCCACTGATAGGGCTTTCCAGTTCCTGCACGTCAGTGTTACCAGCAGGGTCTGACAGAATCTTGACGTTACACGCCATAGCTTCGTAATCAGTCAATGCACGGCTGAGTTCCGAGAGCTTCACGAAGTCCCCAGCGTAGAGCTCTACATGACCACGGCCAAACCATTCGGTAGGCCGTGTGCTCCAGCGCACTGGGATATACGGACAGAGGTTCTGCAGGTACGTACCGACTTGGGCGTGCACCGCCTTACCATCGATGTACTGCTCTTCATACCAGCGCTTAGCAGCCTTGTCCCAGCGCACTACTGTGTACAGGTCGAAGGTCTTCACTGCCTTCTGTGCTGAATCCATGTAAGCCGTAGGGCTGATACCGAGTACTGTCTTGGCATGGTCAGTCAAGTCCAGTTCAGTAACAGATTGCTTCAGGATAATACAACGCACATCGCCAGTGATGTAGTCGCGGTCAACTACGTACTCGCGTGGGCTATGCACATGAAACTTACCGTCCTTACGCACAAGCAGTGCATTACCTGTGATGATAAGCATCTGCATCGCATAGGTCAGTGCAGCATACGAAGCATTGCTGAATAGCTGCGAGCTACTCGCCAGTTCGATACGCGCTAAGTCTTCGTCCAAATCAGATACATCGCCTGCATCTAACTTGAAGAAGCTGTTGTTTGGTGGGAACAGTGTTTGCGTGAGCTTACTGGCTAAGCTGTTCACGAAGAATGCACCAGAGCTCTGGTAGTCATACTTCAGTTCAGATTGATTGATACGTGGAAACACTGAGGGGATAGTCCACTCTGCATAATGCTCCCACGCATTAACCTGAATCTGGTCGAACAGTCTGTCCCAGATACGCTCGGCACTAAAGCCTGTGCCGTTCATGTTCATAGGTTCAAACTCCCAGCTACGTTACCAGTACCACGCTTACGAATCTGATTCTGCGTAGTGCTAGTACCACGACTGTTCTCAATGGTAGCAACAGGTTTGTTCTGTTGCTCTTGGTTAATCTTAGCAGCATTAGCTTGTGCTTCCGCTTGGATACGGTTCTGACGTTGCTGCTCTCGGTTAGCTTCCTTAGCAGTCTTACGTTGCTTCTCAGAACTGTAGATAGTAGCTGCTGCGGTAATTACTGCTGCTGCAACAAAGTAGGCGCTCATAAGTCTTCTCCTAAGAACTCTGCTCTAGCCTCTTCAATGCTCTTAGCGTTAGTACGGTTGACTGTAGTGAATACACAATCAGTGTACGTACGAGTACAACGCATCATACCAGCAGGTTCATGAATAATATTAAAACTACGGAGTTCTTGGATAGTATCGTGCACACGCAGTTGACAATCACCATGCACAATAAGCGCAGTAGGTACTTGTGTTACCTTACCTATAAGCACAATGTCCTTCGGTACATAGATGGTACGGTAGTAATTACCCTCAGACAATGATTCCTCAGCAGGGAATGCAATCTTATCTTCTTCAGGTACACCAGCAATTAAGCATTGAGCCATTGCGTTTACCATGCTGTTAGTAACTACGGTACTGATACCTGTACTGCTACTAGCTGTAACTAGCGCTTGCAGACTATTGTCCATTCCAGTTACCTCGCTCTAATTCTGCTTTGGTTTGTCGCTGAATACAGAGCGCAATGTGCTGTATTACTGCACGACTACCAGCAGTACGCAGTAAGTCCTCAGAGCTACCCTGTGTCATCTCAGAGAACATAGCGTTTAGATACGCAAGTTGCTCTCGAGTGAATACTGGTGCTGTTCGGGTACTCTTGTCTTTCATGGGAGACAGTACATGTTCAATTTGTGTGTTCATGGGCGAACTCCTTACACTGTGTGAGGCTTCTATTATTCGCTAATAGAAACAAAGATTTATTTCAGTATTTACGCATAAAATACTTGACAAATACATAATTTCATGGTAATATACGCATACATTCTGTGAGCACTAAGGGATTACCAAGGTGTCAGCAAATGCTTGCTTTTAATCTCCTTTCACTCCCCAAAGCAACCGAGAACCCCTATGCGCCAACATAGGGGTTTCTTTATGCTTACAGAAAGCATACTAGGTAATTACCGCTATACCTACAATTATCCAAGTACTAACCCGAGTATTAACCTGAGTACTAACCAGATACTATACAGAGTACTATACGGATACTACTCAGAGTACTACTGTATTAGTACTGTATATAACCTGCGTACTAACAAGAGTACTAACTAGTAGCTTACTAAGATACTAATTAGGAACTTACTAAGATACTTACAGAGTACTTACAGTGTACTTACAGAGTACTTACTAAGGTATATCCTATATTACTCAGATACTACTCATATACTACTGCGTATATACTCGTATATATACGATGATTAAATGTCTCTTTTGCGTATATAAACAAGAAGTTACAGAGATAGTAACTTAAGTTAGAACCATTTGAGAACAGTTATCAACTACTCAGTACGCTGACGTCGGATAAACAAATGTCGTGAATCCACAGGTTCTGGATTGTCCTGCAGACCTTCAAAACGTCTGCGGAATACACTTTCAGGAGCAGTAAAGCAATCCCCTGTATTTACAAAGCGATATGTAACCATTTGTCGTTTATCGTTATCGTATTGCGTACTCACACACAGCACCTCAACTACCTCAGTGTTATCACGGCGCTTGAATCGCATACCTGCTTTGGGCTCAGGTGAAACCCACCTAGGTGCTTCTAATACAAACCCATCAAGTACTGGTGTTTTATAATTACGTCCTTTGCTAATCTTACCATGTTCATCGCGGATAGGTTCACCGTTCTCGAACTTACTCCAGTTGCTGTAGTTCACTTCAGCGAGTGCCCCTACAATATCCAAGTTCGTACAATGTGCAATACCGATAGCAGTTACTATCTGGTCGCATAATGAATCCAGCAGTTCCTTACGCCAACCTTCAGGCAATGGTCTGCACTGATAATCTGTATCTGCATATGCAGCATCAGTTGTGCGTATGTCTGTGCTAAGTTTACGGATTGCTGGTGCAGCTAAACCTAATGCTTCGGTGCACTCAGCGACTTCTTCAAAATGGCATGACAGTTGCGCTAAGTAATCACGCGCTGTCTTCTCTGGTCTGGTCTTCTCAAACCACTTAACGATGCTGCGGATAGTATCAGTACTACCTGTACCTTCTGGTGCGATTTCTGTAATGATGTCTTTCAGACTTTGCTTGGGTTGTGTCAACGGTTGAATAAAGGATTTCATAAATAACCTCAATTTAGGTTGAATGTTCAGAATTGCCTCAGATTGCGCTAGAATCGAATTTCGTTTCTCGGGTACACAACGATATACCCAAGGGCGGAAACCACAATCCTAGCGCAGCCTCGGCTCGGGAATCCATATTCCTGCTTTTAACAGAAGAAGAAATACGAATCCAATACGGTTTGAAGGTTGTACAGACCGTCTGCAGGGCGCAGAATGTCTTGGTCGGCAAGGTTCTCTGCTGCTACAGGATTATGCTGGGTTATCAGGTCAGCAACATCGTGGCTATAGAGATTACGGAACTCTTGGCGTATGCACTGCTGCATTCGGTCAACATCTGCTGCGTGGCAAGCGAAGCTATCGTGTACCAACAGCATACTGTCATTGAATGCCAGCACTGTCATTTGCAGATGGCAAGCGTCCATACTGTGTACGAAGTTAGGTGCAATGCTGTTAGTTGCTTTCTGTACATCTAAGTCATCTGTACTTCGGCGCATAACAATCTGCTTCACACCCATAGAGCGTATGCAAATACGTTCATCAATTTGCTTATCCACCCAGTTCAATACCTTTAAGCCCATCGGTGTAACCCACTCAAGTGGTGCACTTTGCTGGTGCACGGCTAACCTCAAGTAGTCCATCATGGCTGCTGCTTTAGGTACTGTAGTCTGCACTGCTGCACGCAGAGCCTTCGCTACAGCTACTGCTAATTGACCCTGATGAACCAGCATTTCACCATCTGCATTGCGGATAGGTTCAAAGCCTCGTTCAATCATGTCCTCTGCAACGTAGTCAATACTACTACTCAAAGTACTACCATACACAAAGGTCATAACAGGTTTCTTAGCCATACTGCGTGGGATACCATGCTGTTCCCAGTAGATTTGCTGGACTTCATCAGCATACTGTGGAAGGATTTGCATAGCTCTTGAAGCTACTTCAGCATAGATGTCCTCTTTCTTTTCGGTACTTGTAGTAAAACAGTTTACGTACTTAGCACCGATTTCATCACGCAGCATTGCACTAAAGTGCTGCAGACCACTACAAGTAGCGTCCATTGCAACAGGAATGTGGCAGCGATACTGTTCTGGGTTGCCAGAATCCATAGCCTCGAAGTAAGCATTCAGCGCAGCATACAACTGGAAGCTCAGGCTCGGGTCAGGTGCAGGCTTGTCCAAGAAGTTCTCAAACCAATTACGCAGGTCTTGAGTGTTTTCTTGTACCCACTTTGCTCGGTCTTCAAAGCTGGTCTTATCGTAACCGCAGCAATTTGCAATGTGCACCTGCAGCCAGAACACACCAGCCTTACCCAGTTCCTTGCCCTCAGCGAACTCTAAGACGGCTTTGATGCTATCTTGGGCTTGTGGATTCAGCACGCCTCGGTAGTACAAACGTCCACGCCAGTCAAGAAAAACAGGGAAATAAATCTGCCGTTTGTCTCGAAAACGCAACATCGTTCGTAGGGCGTTCAGGACGGTGTAGGAGCGCGATACACGCAGATGCTCACTGATGTGCCACTCACGCATAGAATGCTTCCAGACGCGAAATTTGGCATCTTCCTGCGGCGTTCTGGTGCTGCTGTCCCAATCATCTGCAAATGGGAACTCGGGCATCGGCTCGGGATTCGTTTTGGATAATCCCATGCAGCCATCGCCCTGCTGAAGTGCCTGCTGCAAAGCAGAGAGCACACGATGGTTAATCCGATAAGGCACGGATTGAGCAAGGTTCATAACCTTACGAATCCCAGCAGTCTGCTCTTGGCTGAACTGGTCTTGCAACGGTACGCGCATATCCTTGGGCATTCTACGGAAAGAACACGCTGGGGCATGGTGTCTGAACCAAGCAGTGTAGTAACCACCTTGGTACAAACCCTCCCAATCATTCGGCGGTACAAGCATTGGCGGATACTGCACAATGGGTTGTACGGTTTCAAGGATTTGTTCGCAGTGCTCAGTGAGTTCCTCAGACGGATAGAGCATGAACTGTTGTGTCTTCGGGTGCTTATGCCATACGAACAGACCAGTGCTTGAGTACACTGCTTGGGCACAGAGCTTACCTACTTGAACCAATGCAGCACTATCCCAGCGTGGTCTGTCGTTTACACCGATGTACTTCAAAGCAGCATGGAAAGCATTGGCACGCAGATGCACACTGCTAATCTTACCACGGTCTAAGTACTCTTCGGCATGCTGTATCTGCAATGGGTTCACTGCAGATACCTCACGGATATACAGTTCAGCTTCAACAGCCTTACCAATCTCTACGAGTACACGCTGCATAGAGCACACTTCAGGAATGAAGCACATGTTAATCATGGTACGCAAGGCGATACTGATACAAATATCAGAACCTACGGCACGCACGAATCGTCTGTACTTAGCAGCAGCACCAGCATTGCGTTTACCGAGCTCTTCGTCCAAAGCTGCCTTGGAACTTTCATAAGCAGCTTGGACAATGGCTTGGATAGGTTGCAGGCGCATTGCTTGACCTTGCCTTAATGCTTCATCTTGGAAGTGCATACCCTTGATAATGCTTTGCTCGGCGTATTCTTCTTCAAGAGCTACTTGGGCTTGCTCTTCGGAAGTTAGGTCATTTGACACAGAGTTCTCCTACACGGTCAACGTATTTTTGAGCATTGAAGTACACTTCTTCTTCATTGCTGCAATACCATAATTCATACGGTTGAGGTACATGGTCAGTGTGCTGTAGGAACAGTACGTCAATACCATACTGCACGTAACCAATATTGTAGTCCAGCACGATACGAGCGGCATTTGGAATCAATTCATTCGGGAATCGTGTATCGTCAATGATGATGCAATCAGCTTGCACTTGCATAGCCAGCTTCGTGAAGAAGCGTTCGTCAATCTTACGCACTGCTTGTCCGACAATGTTCATCAATCGGCGTGGGCTGATGGTACGGCAGGCGAACAGGTCTTGCTCCAGATAATCCCAGAGCACTTCAGGAACATTGTACTCGTGCATGAAACGCTCGACAGCATCGATGAGTTTATTCAAGGTTTGTACCGAGCCAGCTAAAGCAACAGGTCGGCGCTTCAATGATTCATCACGATGCCCAAAGAAGTCTGCAGCGAGTTCACGCAGAGGAGCAGCAAAGCTCACTACCTTTACAGTAGCTTCAGGATACTTCTGACGAACCGCTACAGCCAGTGCCTGAGCAGTGGTGCTCTTACCACCACGAGTACGACCAATAAGTTGAATATACATTATAAACCTCCAGAGGGTACGATTGATTTGAACCCGAGTTCTTCAGGTTTGTTTACAGTCCAGTACTGCAAATCCCAGACACCATGCTTCGGAGTAGTGTCCTGACCATAACCATCTTGCAGACAGTAGTAGCAGACATCACGCCGTTGCATAGTACCTGTATTGGATTTGAACACTGGGAAATAAGTAATCCCACGTGTTTGCTCGCAGTAGGAACAAGTCTTAACTTGTGCCATCGCTTTCTTTCTTCTGCATTGCAGCTTTAGCACGGCGAAGAGCCTGAGCCTTAGCTGCTTTAGCACGTTTAGCCATAGCTTTCTCTTCAGGAGTTTTGTGGTCAGGGTACATAACACCTGCACCTTCCTGCTTCCAATAGGCTAACAGCTTTTCTGTATAAGCAATAATGTCAGGGTACTGCATACTCTTAGCACCCCAACGCCCAATGGCATTTGCTGCCTTACCTTCTGCACCATTACAACTTCGGTGCAAGACACCACGAATCTCGCCAGTATCGTGGTTGTGGTCAACTACCCAGTCAGTCTTGTTGCCACGCACAGCGAAGTCAATGGCTTGACCGCAGATAGCACAGCAACCACCCTGTTTGGATTCGCAGTATCGTCTTGCCCAAATCCGTAATTGGCTTCGAGGAATCTTTGGCATTCGTTGCATTAGACCACCTCAGCCCAGCCGTGGAAGCCTTCGTTAGCAGGTCGGCAGCAGGTGAATCGGATACCTTGCCATGTGAAATCACGCACTGGCTCAGGGGATACGCCTGTAGCACTGAATATAAAGTCAGGATTGTCTTTAGGTGCAATCAGAACTTCATAGTGATAGCCCATGTAACCTTGGACTTGCTTGTACACTTCTTCGATTGGCATTAAGCCTTGCTGAAGTTGTTGGCGCAGATAGCGGAAGTGCTTTTGCATCTGCTCAGTTTGAGAAGGCACGCTGCCAGCATAGATTGTGCTCAACACCATCAAGGCATTATCGATGATGTCCTTGCGTGGCACGATAGGCTTGATGTACTGGTACTTTTCAGATGGGATTTCTTCTTGGGTACGCAGTTCAACAACCAGCAGGCTATGCTGCGGATTGCGTGTTTCGTTTTGGATATGTCGGCGGACGTTATACGTCTGCGCCTGTTTCATGAAGTGCTGCATAGATTTTGTCCTTATAGAACTCGAGTTGTTCACGATTGCTGCGAGTAAGTCCGCAGCTTTCAAAGTATTTGATTGCTGTATCATCAAGGGTACGCAGCAACCATAATGCGTAGGCTTCTGGCAGTGGGTTTTGTGCATTCCATGCATAAGCATCAAGCACAAGGTTTACAGCTTCATGCTCAGTTGTGCATTCGTTGAGTACATTGAATGCCAGCTTTGCACCACACAGCTTACCTTTGTACTTAGTGATACCTTTCACGTTGTCGGCTGTATCACCCATGAGCATTTGTGCTAGGAAGAATTTTGTACCACGACCCATGCACTTGAATGCACCAGCCTCCGTGTACTCTTCACGCAGGAAGCCAAATCGGTCTGCGAGTGCCGACACCTTACACTGTTTCTCTTCCCAGAAAGGATACGGCGTTACACGCAAGTCCTTGTCTGGAGACCAAAGCAGTGCTTCCTTGTTCAGGAAGTGCTCAATAATCATACCATCATCGGCTTCGTAGTCCCAGCTACGGAAGACAGTGATTTGTGGGTGCTCATTGAAGTGCTCAAACAAAGCATCACGCAGAGGCTCTAACAGCGCAGGCTTGATTTTACCATTGCGGTTTGCTTGGTACTTCAAGACCGTCTGCAGATTACCACGATTAGCCTTAGCGCAACCACGCGGTGTAATGTGCACACTTACTGTACTGCATCTTGTTAAGAACAACCAAGATAAGACTTGCTGTTCGTATCGGCGCAGGGCAGTTTCCAGCTTAGCTACTCCAGCAGAAGCAGTGTAAGCCAGACCATCGCCATCAAGAATCAGATGACGACCCTGCTCAGGGACTTCAAAAAACGAGGTGCATTTCTGCACCCCGAATTTCTCAAGGATAGACATCTTACTCAGCATCAGGGGCAGGGATTGCTGATTCCGCAGCAGGCTTACCAGCTCCATTTACCGCAGCAGCCACGGTTTGAGCAGCACCAGCTTCAGCCATACCCAGCAATGCAGCCAGCTTAGAAGTACCGAAGTCCAGACTTTGCATCAGATGCTCTTGCAGGTAGTTGTAAGATTTCTCAGCATCTTCTGGAGTTTTGATGTACAGGCTGTCCCATTGCTCTTTGGTCGGAGCGTCCCACAACAACAGCTTGTAGGTATCGTCAGGAACTTCAGGGATTGCATACGCCTGTAAGGTCATTGGGTCGATAGGCTTGTCAACAGTAGCAGGGTCAATGTTCACATAGATAGTGTCCTTGCTATCTTTCTTAACTTGTTGATGCGTAATCGGTAGCAGGAATGCTTTACCCAAGAACTGAGCAAAGGATACTTCACCACCAGAACCGAAGCAGTTTTGGCGCATACGTTGAAACCATTTAACAGCTTTGGACTTCTCGTTGTTGCTAACACTGATGAAGAATGTACCGATGCTTGGGTAGTTACCAGCTTCGAGCACATAGTTCTCAGGCTGACCCGCAGTGTTCATACCGATACCACCCACGATGGTGAAGATTAACTTCATCTCACGAGTAGGAGGTTTAGCCTTACCTTGGAATTCACGAGCAGCCAGACCGCTTTCGATGTAGCCAGTCAGTACAGCCAGTGCCTTACCAGCAGGGAGGATTCGACCGCCACCACCACCAGGCGTGGTTTCGTTCATGTCATTGACTTGACCAGCTTGTTGGGCTTCATTGAATTGGTTTTGGAATTTGTTTAACAGAGACATAATGTTGTCCTTTCTTAGTTAGGGAGATGTTCTTTTGCTGCCAGAGTACGACCGTATTCAGGTACAGCAGGGAATGCAACTACATCATACATTGCATCTTTCAGTTTAGGGATAATTGTACAGAGACGTGCTGGTGTTTCTTCCATCAGACGTTGCACAATGCGACCCCATTTTATCGCTAGTTCAGGTGTAGCGCAATCCAGATAGATTGCATCGTGCACTGTATTCACAGGCAGCACCTTACCACCCTCAAAGTCCGCTTCGAGCAGCGCATTGATTACTGCACCGCAGGCGGATTGTACCACAAAAGAGGCTTCGCCTTGACACCAGTAGTTCGCAACTTCAGTAGGTTTATAGTCCATAACCTGCTGACCGTCTTTCCACATTTCACGTTCACGGAAGCTGTAGAATGTGCCACTGTAGCCTTGGAAGTAACCGCGATGATAGATACGGAACACGCCAGCATCATTCTGTTCGCGTTGCATATTGTCAATACCATTACGGCGGACAACTGGCATAACCTTCTCTTCAGCGAACACGGACAATTCAGGGAACAGTTTCTTCTGAGTTGCCTTGAACTGCTTGGCTTCTTCCAACGTAATACCGCAGGCGTATGCCAAGCCTTTGTCTGATGCACCGTACTGGTCTGCAAAGCTGATTGGTTTAATCCAAGTACGCTTCACGCTCCAGTAATTATGGTCAGGGTGCTTGTCGTCTTTGATGATTGCACGCAGTTCATCATAGTCCTTATCGAAGAAACCAGCGAGGCGCAGCGTGTGCATATCAGTACCTTCAGCCAAGCACTTCAGCATATTCTTATCGTGTGAATACGCTGCACCAACCACGACTTCCAGAGATGTGTAGTCCACTTCAACCATACAGCCTTCAGGGAATCGGCTTTCAAACATTTCCTTCACTCGGCTGGTATCACCACGAGGAATGTTCTGCAGGTTCGGTTTGTTACTACTCAAGCGTGCCGTAACGGTAGCGCAGTTGTTCAGGTTATGGTGTATCAGGTTGGTCTTAGGGTCAACCAATGTGAGCATACCTGATTGCTTACCATTGGATTCACGCAGGTAGTAAGTGCCAAGGTCTTTGTCCGCAGCAGCCAGTTCCAGTAGTTGCTCAGCAATCGGGAGGTAAGGTCGCAGTGCTTTCAAAGCATCACCGCTTGTGCTGTACGCTGGTGTATCATCAGCGAGGGTACGCTTACCACAATAGGCTGCATTCTTACCAAAGAAGTCATCGGCTACTTCAGCAGGTAGGTCGTTACGATTCAGCAGACCTTCAAAGGTATAGAGCTCTTCGCCCCACTTCAGTTTCTCAATGGTAGTGTCAACGCTGAAGACCTTGGGTTTGCCTTTGTTCTTACCACACGTATAGCACAAGGCTTCTTGAGCAGGGATAGTACCTACAGCATGATACAGCAGTGTCTGCACATGCTGCCAGCAATCTTCTTTCTCGTACTTCGGAGGGTCATAGGAAACCTTCTTCTTGTACTTGATTGCACCGCCGAATATCAAGGCAGACAGATGGTAGTTAGAGCTCCAAGAGAACTCAAACGGTAAGTCCGTAGGTAAGAACTGCTGTAGATGCTCAAGAGCTTCAGCCACGGTTTGTTCCTGCAGCTTCTGATTCTCCAGAGCAGTCTGCATATTGATGTGCAAACCATTGAAGGTAGCAAAGGCATTGAACACCATGCTTCGACAACGTTCCCAGAACATCGGTAGCATACCTGCTTCCTTCAGGGCAGCGAGTTGTTGCCACAAGACAAGGCGTGTATTCTCAACGTCCCCTTCTGCACCTGCAAGGTATTGCATCAGCAAGTCCTTGGGAATTTCAGAAGTCAGGTAGCCTTGTTCCCACATCAGCTTAACTTCGTCAATCTTCGCTGTACCGCCGTACTTCAGTGAGCACTCTTCCAGTTTCGGGTAGAGCACTGTCTGATGGCTCAGTAGGTACTCAGCATATTGAGTACAGAAGATACGACCACCATCGCACAGGAACTTCTTGAGTTCTTCGGGGTAGCACGCATACAGCCAATGCAGTTCAAAGGTTGCGTTGTGCGCTACCAGTACCTTTGTGCCTTCGAGTGCCTGCTTAAACCAATCAGAGCGCAGAGATTCGTCTTTGTTGTTGAAGTACCAGCTTTGAACAGGCTCATGGTTCTTAGCAAACGCTGCTGCCACAATGTAGTTCTGAGGTTCATGCGGAGAAGAGGCATGACCACAATGCTGAATGTTTTGTGTTTCTAAGTCCAAGATACACCAAGTCATGATTGCACCTATTTATCAAAACGTTTATGCAGGAGCTTCGGTAAGCGCAGGCTTGCACCTGTACTCGACTTCTGCAGACCAGTTACAACCCATGTCGTACCAATCAAGGTACTTGGGTTCGCTTCACATTGAGCGGTAAGGCTATTGCGTTTAGCATCAGTCCAACCTTTACCAAGGTCAGCCCAAAAAGCAATGCCCTCGTCAATATCTCGGCAGTACATACGCGCTACTTGTTTAGAGCGTTTACCTTTACCATATTCAACCTGCAGGATTGTTACGTCCGCAGTGAATACTCGTACTAACTTAACCTGATGATGCACACGTGCACCACAACGATAGCCACCTTCAGGGTCTTTCAGCACGATACCTTCTACACCCTTCTTGAAGTACGTTTCAGCGAGTTCATACGCTCGGGTGCTATCGGCGAGCACTCGGGTAGTAACCACGCCGTAGTTATCGGACGTACCATCAGGGATAGATTGCAGGACGTACTCAAGGCGTTTACGGTATGGCGTTTGGTCTTCGTCATCAGTAAGTTGGATACCGTCATGGATATGCAGCTTCCAGTTCTGGCTGTGCATTGCAGGCTCTGTCCATGTATTACGGCGGTTCGGATTCACTAAGCCAGAGAGTTCTTCTAGTGTGAAGTCTGGGTTCGTGAGTTCAAACAGCACATAGTCGAAGTCCGCAGGGTCAAGATGCGTGAGCATATCCGCAATGATACGGCTCAGGTAGCTCAGCTTTGAGATGTACAGTTCCTTGCGCTGACGGCTCAGCACCTTACCAGTGCGAACATCTAAGGCGCAGAACACACCATCAAATTTCTCTTGGTACAACCAACCGTTGTAGAGTTTGTCAGGGTCATACTTGTACAGCTTCATAAAGTCTTTAGTAGGCGTTTGCATAGTTAGATGTCCTCATCAAGTTTCCAGCGTGGGTCTTTGCGTTGTTGCAGTTCAATACGTCTGTGGTGCTCAGCAGGTGTGAGCTTCTTGAGCTTCTCTAAAGCACCACCGTGGGGCAACTGGCGTTCTTCACACAGCAGTCTGCGCTGCCTGTTTTCTGCTTCGTGGTTGTATTTCAGTTTAGGCATATCAGCAATCCAATTCTTCAGGTTTCATAACGAAGACACAAACCAAGTCTGTACCTTCAACTTCTTCGGTGTAGATGATAGCATCGTACATACCGTATTTACGGCGGAACTCATATGAAGAGCCACACTCAATGGCATTAGGGTCAGCGCACCAGTTATACATCAAGGCAACACGGTTCATTGCAGTCTGCACGCAGTCCTTGTGATACACGCTACCACAAAGCAGTTCTTGCATTTCAAAGTCTTCCATCTTACTTCCATTCATTGTGTTCAAAATCAACCATAACTTCCACGCAGTTATAACGTGGGGTTTTGTTCTTCTGCAGCTTGTTCTTCGGTGTACTGATACCACGCAAGCGTTCGTACATAGGTTCAGTACCTACACGAGACCCTACATAGATTGCAAGGTCGACAGTGTTCTGAATACCTGTCTTCGATTGCTTCAGCGCAGTCAGTGGTGGGAACAGTTGGTCAGTGCCTTCGATACTAATCTGGCTCGTACCGAGATGCATAAAGTCCTTCAGGATAGCCTGCTCTCGGAAGTAGTTCCACACTGCTTCGAGGTCTTGGTGCTCAGTGCCATAACCGCCTACCCAAGAACAACGCTGAGTCATGTCCGTGATAAGCACTTGTGCATTGTACTTCGCAGCCAAAGCAGCTACTTGCTGAGCAGACTGACCGTGCACATTCTGCACACGGATTGCATCTTGCGGAATAATCTTGTGATAGCGTTCGGCAACGTCCTGCATCTTCGCAAGTTCCTCAATGGGTTTGTTCAGTACAGTCTGTACCAAGCGCGTAAGGATAATGTCCGCAGCCTGTTCATTCGTTGCAAACAGGATAGGGCGCAGGGGCGCATCGGGATTTTCCTTGAGCTCTTCCTTATGCTCTTTCAGGATTTGCTGCATCAGGTGCACGGCAACACGGCAGAGCAGCCACGTCTTACCCATGTCAGTAGGCGCAGCAATCAGGATATTGTGCCCTTTGCGTAAGCCACGGAGCTTATCTCCGAATGGAAGGCAGTCCAGATTCCAACCGTGGTCTTGCATTTCATTCTGAATAGCTGCGGCAATATCGGTTTCCCATGCCTTCTCAGCATCGCCTGATGTGAAGTCCTCGAACAGCGCAGGGTACGCTTCCTCAAGGTCGAGCGTATCATTGTCGAAGGATTCAAGGTCTTTACGCATAGCAGCAGCCACAATGTTTTGGCGCATTGCTGAAGAGTACACTGCCTGCAGTTCAGGCGTGAGCTTCGGTAGTGCATTCAGTATTGCATTAGCGATAGCCACGGCTTCTTCAGGACAATTCTTCAGGCGCATATACGTGATAAGTTCGTCCCTGTTCAACTCAGTGATGTTTGGGTTCTTCTTATAGTAAGAAGCAATCCACTTTAGCAACGCATGGGTTTCAGGTGCTAGTGGCAGCGTGCTGATGTAGCTGGAGTAATGCTCCCAGTTCCATCGTTGACCCATTAGAGCCAGTAACGTAAAGTCCATGATTGACTTCCTTATACATTTTCAAATCTTCATCGCAATGTGCAACCAGCACATCACGTCCTAATGTTTGTAGGCGTTTCTTCGCAGCCATAGTACAGGTTACACCTGCAGTATCGCTATCGAAAGCCAGCACAATAACCTTGTGCTGTACGCAAGTAGCAAGGTGCTTCATCTTGAGCACTGTACCTTGCAAAGCCAGTGCTGATACACCAGCCAAATGATGTATCTTGATTGCTGACAGCACGTCTTCTGTCAGGAACAATATATCAGAGCCTTTCAGGTATGCTTCGCCCTCAGCGTATGTAATCCACTTAGGTTGACGTTTACCAGTATAATCCCTACCGAGCCATGAAGTGCCTACATTGAATAACAGGCGGTGCTCACTCAGGATTACACCTTTCAGGTAAGGTTCTACAAGGGATAACCACATACCCTTGCTAATAAGAAATTTCATAACTTGTAACTGCACGTCCCTTTGCAGGGCTTGCAACGGAAATCGGTGTGCAAGTGCAGCAGCGTACGTATTTATCGAATCCCGTTGAAATTGCACCGTTTCTACACGGTGCTTCGGTACGCTGGCACATGCTTTGCAGTGAAAGCAGTATGCACTCCAACGCTCTGGCTCATTCCTGATGACTAGGTTAGGACGGCTTTCAGCGCCATGATATATCCGTTTGCTCTCGCCGACCTGCAGTCTTTGGGCATCGGCGAGCCATTCGTCTTTGTGCATACTACTTCCTATCGGCAAATTATGCTTCAGATGGTACGCCTGCAGTTACTTCGTCAGCAAAGAAGCGCAGGCTGTTCAGACCTACTACAATCAAGGTGTCTTCGGCAACCACTGCATAAGAGCTTTCGCCTTTAGCGGATACGTGGCGAGCCAGCACTTGACATTCGACTTCACGTGCAGTTTCGGCGCGACCCAGTTTCACGCTGGCAGTGAAAGGCATAGGGCGATTCTCTTCAGCGAGGGCAGCATCAACACGTGCAGTCAATTCAGCATAGTATTTGCGGTCGGATTCTAAGCGGTTCAACAGTTGCTCTTCGGAGAGCTTACCTACACCTTCAGGCATATCCAGCACCAGTTTAGTGCGGTCAATGATATGCTCTTTAGCGGTAAAGCCTTCACCTTCACGCACTTTGAACAGTTGTTTACCGTCAACCACTGCAGTGTCAATCACGGTCATAGATACTTCTTTGTAGGTATCGGTTTCAGGGTTGTTCGGAGAACGGCGACCCTGTTTGACCAATACGGTTTGACCTACTTCGATTTTAGTAGCTTCTTGCAGGGCTTCCAGAGCTTTAGTGTTGCGCTCAATGCGCTCACCTACAGTAGCGCGTTTAGCAGCAGCAGCAGCAGAGTTCATGGAAGATACGGTTTGGATAGTTGCGTTACGCATAATGTTGTTCCTTTCTAAGAACATTAAGGATAAAAGATAAGAAGGTTCAAGGGAAAGCACAATCAGCCAAAGAACAGGCTTCATGGCGTTAATAACCACACAGCAGACTTGCAGTTCGTGCAGAGGGCACAACGATGTAAACTACTGCACAAGTAAAGGCAGTCAGGCTCATAACATGGATACCATTAAGCATCAGACTACGACTACCTTGTTGCTTCGCCTGCCATAACATATCGCAGGACACGGACATCAGGCAGATGAAAGCCAGTGCGTTGATACAGTGCGCGGAGTTCACGAACTCACGCCAGTACTAATAATCAGTACACATAAGGTTCATCTCCCCATGTGATTTCCACAGCAACTTCATCCGGGCTGCTGGCTTTGATGCGGTGCTCAAACCCGAGGTCATCTAAGATAGCTTCAACACTATCAAAGTAGTTCGGGTGTGTATAGAAGGTCAGTGAGAACTCACCACGTGCAGCAGCGTTCTCACAGCAGCGCAGCACATCAGGGAATTTCTTACCCTTACGGTCAGTTGCTAAGTCCTTCAGGATTGCAGGATTAATACAAAGTTCTTTATATCGCATAATTAGACCTTTCTTAGTCTTTAGAGGTTACAGCATTCAGCAAGGCACAAAGGTCTTGCCATGATTTGACTTCATGATAAGCTGCGCTTTGCCATGTATCAAAGGCAAGGTGCTGCCAGTTCATAACGGATTCCCCACGGTGCAACAGCCACGCTGCTACAACACCACGCCATTCAGCGAAGTTGCAAACGTAGTCATTCTGCAATCGCCACAAGATTTGGGCAACCACGCCTGCCGTGTTCACGCTCGGGTAAATCTCAAAGATGAATCGGTCATCACGGAAGTCCTTGAGGAACATTCCGTTATCATGCACGGATAACTTGAGCATTCTGTTGCCGACTTCTTCTTCGAGGAAAGCACCAGCTTCGATGTACTGGTACACAATATCGCGCATGGTCGGTTCTTCATCATCGTCAGCAAAGATTACATGGATTGCAGCAGCATCAGGTGAACAGCATTCAATAGGGTCAGCAGCAGGGTCAGCAGCTTTGGTATCCTTGTGTTCTTTAGCCCACGCAAAGGCATGTGCATAGTTCTCAAGTGCATTAGTGTACCAGCAAGGCGTAACAGTTTCTTTAATGCGCTGGGCAATCTGGCAAGTCTCACTAAAAGAATCTGCCACTTCATACACTTCGCCACCATACATGATGCCATAGTGTGCATCAGGTTCTAAGCCTTTCTGCATGATAACAAAGGGATAGCAGTCGCCTGCTGAGTGCTGCTGCACTGGATTGCCGTTTGGTAAATGTCCCTGGTAAGACATGGTAATTCTCTATTCGGATTTAGATTCAACAAAGATGGTCGCAATAAAGCTGGCATCTGGAAACAGGGTGCAGCACGCAGGGCTATTCCATAACTCACGGAAAGCATCGAGCGTGTACAGTTCAAAGGTAATGTCAAGCTCTTTGCGGATAGTCAGCATAGCTTCATTGGTATCTGCATAAACCTTCGCGCTAAGTTTACGCATAAGGTTCGGACTTGCTTTACCCAGCGCAGGGCAATGTAAGATGTAGGCTTGCATAATCACTCCTTAGCTGAACAGCCAGCAAAGTACAGCCACGGTAGATGCACCGATAACTGCGCCTTTCAGCATGCTATAGCGGATAAACAATTCATTAATCAGTTGGTCTTGTTCCAATACACTGGTACGACCCTCTTCATGCTTACGCAATAATTCTTTCATAGTTCACCTATTTTCTTCAAGTAAAGGTATTCGTGCATTCGGTTTGATACCAGTGCATGCATACGTGGTTTGGTTTGCAGGATATAGTCGGCAATAACTTCTAAGTCATAGCTAAAGCCTTCGTTGTCTTCGAATGCGCTAGGCGTTTCAGCCTTGTATTGTCTAAGCCATGCCAGCAGTTCAGACTTACTTGGTTCATACAGATACTCCAAGCCCCATATTAGTTTGAGTACATAGGCAGGGTGATTCAGCATTCGTATAAGTATCCAATCCTCTTTCTTCGAGCCACATGGATACGTCATTGTGTAGTATGCTTTACCGCCTACATCATGTCTGCTAAGCACACCATGCTTCACAGTAACAGACTGTTTATCTTTAAGCGTTTGGATAGCTTTCAGGATATTCATTGGAACACCTCAAAGAATTCAGGATTGAATACGCCCCACTCAGCAGCATAGGCTTCCTGAGCATACAGCGTGCCTTCCAAGCCTTCTTCGCCTTGCCATGCGAAGGCAACGGCATGCTCATTGTTCAACAGCATGAAGGTTCGCCATGCTTGTAAGTGCTTAAATAGCAGATACGGTGTAGTCAAGCCGACCCATCGGGTGTGAGTAGTGCCATTGTTTGATAATTGGCGGATACCAATCAAGCCCAATGAATCCGCTAAGGTTTTGCGTAAACCTACACGCAGGGCATCTGTTCCCCTATATGCAAAGTCAACATGCAGCTCAAAATTTACTTGGATATGCGCTACATTTTGCATTGCCCTGTGCTGTTTATTTGCTTTTTGAAGATTCCATACAAAGTCCATGATTACTTTCCTTTCAATACATGGTTGTTCATAACGGATAAGCGGAATCAGTCTGCGAGTGCAAGGCTTACAGCCTATACAAGCGCAAACATTCCCTTGCTGATTACTGAAGCCTGCTCAAAGAACAGGCTTGGATAATAAACAATTAACCTTATCAAGCATTATCAGCGTTCACGGATAGATTCTCGCTTCTATCAAGCGCATGAATATTTGTCTTGGCACGTCATGGCGTGTTGCTTCCAAGAATCCCGATTGTCCTACTGTCGGTATTTGCAAGATGTACACTTCTAGTCATTGGCGGTTGTCTTGCTATTGCCTAAGGCTTATATTGTTCTAATCAGTCAAAGCCATTCTGAATGCCTTCTAACCTATTCGCCTTCTTATCCGTCTTGAGTGCCATTCGGACTTATCTCAACGTAACAAGAGGCTTCAAGGATTCAAGCGTTTTCAATTAAAGAACAAAGTAGCGTTAATCGCTTCATGCTTCGCATTCTAGCAGCTTCAATGTTAGGTAACGTTAAGACATTGTAACTGTTTGCAAAGGCTTTCAGGCGATTGTTTGCTTACTGTAACCTGCTAGGTATCTAACAGGTTAGGATAAACAGTTGCGCTTAGGCAATACGGCTTTCAACGGCAGCTTTTAATGCCTCTAATGCTTGCTGTTCCAATGGATTCAAGTCGGTGTGTTCTTGTAACCGCGTAACCATGCTTTTCAGCGTATTAGCAAAGATTGAAGCGGTTGTAATATCAGCTTTTGGCTTGTCGGAATTGGCAGGCTGATAATCATACCAAGGACAATGTAAGAGAATGCCTTGCTTGACTTTGGTTTCTTCTTCGTCTTTGATAGCACGGAATGTGAAGATACCCTTTTTAGCTTGCAATTCAGATTTGTTCACTCGCACTGGGGCAGTAGCTACGATGAATTGTTTCAGCTTTTCAGCCTGAAAGCCTTTAGGCAATTCACTAACCAAGCGATTCAATAAAGATACATCACCGTGTATATAGATGTGTTCAATACAAGCGAACACTGCCTCTTGCACGGCTTCACGCATTCCGCTTGTAGCTTTAACGGCTTTGGTGATACGTTGGTTAATTTGTTTTGTTGTCAACATGATTATTTCCTTTTCGTGAATGATTCGATTGCTTTCCATGCTGCACATTGTACACATTGATTTGTTAAGTTACTTACAGCAAAAGTAAAGAATGTGCAAACTATGCGTAAAGAAACAGTAAAGAATCTATGTATTCCGACAGATAGCAGATAAGGATTAGCAGGTTAAACCCTTGTATTTGCTGGATAATTCCAATGTATAACGCATAATAAATCCTTGACTACCCTATACTATCCGCTATCTAAGCTATTGATTAGTAGTAGCTATATTGTAACTACTTGTATTTACTAAGGATTATAAATAGGAACTCTTATCAATTAGTTCTAACCTAAGTTACTATCTTTGTAAGTCCTTGTTCTAACTAAGGAAATACACTATTGCTTATCGTATATATACTAGGTAATACAGATAGTAATACGGTATGTATCCCAGTATGTATCCCAGTATGTATGCGGTATGTATCCCAGTATGTATCCGTGTAGAAAAGAGATATTGCCCAGTGTACCCCTGTTATCCCAGTATGCACCCTGTCTGTTCCTGCTTCCTATCCGCTTCTACCCTGCTATGTTCCTGCTATGTTCCTGCTGAATACGCGGTAATCCCTGTAGAGCATATGGGGAAGAAACGCTGGGTCAGGGGTGAGTATCCCCAAACAATTCCGCATCAAAATTTGACTTTCGCTTTTATTCACGGAAATACCCTACTGCTTCCCCTGCATACAGCCTGCATGAACCCTGCATGAACCCTGCATGAACCCTGCGTTGACCAAGGGTTGAACCCAAGGCAGAACCAAGAACTCAGCGCTGAATCCCCGGTGGAAATTTCTGCTCAATACGTGAAGTAAACGCTACATCTTCAGAAACACACCTAGAATCGCTCAGGATTGATTTTAGGGCTCAGGGTAGGCAATGGTATTCCCGAGCCCTAGAAACGCAATCCTAGGCCAAAATAGACCCCTTCCTGACGATTCTCTGCAGATTCTGTTATCCGAGAATACGGTCAAGGTAAATTCTGGGCTATCAGAGTCGATTCTGCGGATTCTGCCTGGGTTCTACGCTCTGTCGTAGGCGCTTAATCTTTTCCTGCAGTTTTATTATTGCGATGCCCAGCAGGTGCAGGCTTTTGCTGTATGTCCACAAAGTCCCAAGGGTCAAGGCTACACCCAATAAATTCACTGCCATAATCAACCAGAAATCTTTTCAATTTCAGGCAAGGTATTCTCCGTTTCTTTAATTAGATTTCTAAGTAATAAATCCCCTGAAAAGCCCAATGCATAAGGCTTTCAGAGGATTCGTACTTGCAGAAACATTAAGGATTAATGCCCAGCAGCACTGCGCTTTTCTAATGTATTTGTAGGCTCAAGCATCTTATTGTCGTACTGAAACAATGTTTTCGAGATACGCAATAAAGATTTGTGCTTGCTCTTACAATCCTCAAGCGCAAGGGCATTAGCGTACAGCACTCTGAGTACTTCATGCGCTTGTGTACCCTCGAGCTTCTGTGGGTCTTTGCATGGAATAGTCAGGGCATACGGCAGGTCTGCTTTACTGACTTTCGCTGTTACTTGTACTGACTGCGGAGTTGTACTTGTGCATGAACTCAGCAGGAAAACACTCAGCAGACCCAGCAGGGCTACTACGCAGTACTTGAACTTCTTTAACGCTTTCAACAGTCTTTGCATTTGTTTGTTCCTTTGCTAATTCGTAATACATCTGTGCCTTCTGCGAAGCAGCCAGTAACTCAGCTTGGTGCTTCTCTTGGGCTTCCTTAATAGCTTTCTCGTAGGCATTTGTAGTTACCTCAACGCCTGCAGTATAGCCAGCTTTATATTGCTTTTGCACTTCATTGCTGTAGCTGCCGTACATCAGGAATATCAACCAGACTGTTGCGGTAATCGCCACGAGGCATATACCGCCGAACAAGCAAAGCTGACGTGCACGACCAGACAGGTTATTCCAAATCTTAGTAGGGATAGGGAACATTACTGCACCTCCGAATTTTCAATCATACAGGTATTGTAGCGCCATTGCTGACGTTTCCAGACACCAGCACAACGTTTGTCCTTGCTGCAATCCATACCACCTGCAAAGCGATAACGCAACAAAGCACGACAGGCATTGCGGTAATGCTCTGGGCGTGTCTCCAGTGGTTTGTTTGCAGTCCGTAGGAGCTCACGGCGCATACTGCTTTTGCTCCAAGTTGCTCTGCCGAAGTTGTACACGAAGTCCAAGTAAATATCGAACTCACGCTGTGTCAGTTCAACATTAGGCAGGGAAGCAATCAGGAACTGCTCATCTTTGGCTGCGTGCCACTTGGAAATCTTCAGCGCTTCTTCATGCGTAATAGCTGCATCAGTCATCTTGACCTTAGCACCATTACGGAAGTCTGGCGGATACTGCGTACTGCCGATGCCAATAGTAGGGACACCCACTGAATCCTTGTAGGGTTTCAGCACTTCCCCTTCCCACTGGACTTTGCTGTGATAGTAAAAGAGGCTACCAGCGAGGGTAGCCACTATCAGTTTGTTTCGTAGTTGCATCGTTATTCCTTGTCGGTAGAGTAGCTATTGTTGAGTTGATTTACCTTCAACTTCATCTCCACCTCAAACAGCTTTTGTTGACGGCGTTCTTCTTTGAGTTTGAAGTACCACGTAATACAAAGACCCAACACCGATGCTAACGTACCGATAATAAGCAACCAGTCCTGTTGTGCTAACCAAGCAGCAAAGGATACGGTTGTACCTCCGTACATCATTTCTTGTGAACCTTTCATAGTTTTCCCTGATTATAGTAGTGAATCAAATACGGCGACCACCCCAGCGCTTGTGCAGATTAACCGCACCAAGGTCAGGGCAACCAGAGCCACGTCCCAAAGGAAACCGCAGGAATTCTGCAGCAGCTTCAGCAGCACGGCGCTCAGCAGCTTTGTTCTCGTCAATACCCAAGAGCTTACCGAAGTGCGCTACAAAGGCTTGCAAGCAGTCAGCACGGTCATCATGCGCCAGACTGTTACGGTCATACGTGATGTCCGTGAGTTGACGGAATAAACTGAACTGCTGACGTTTGCTTTCAGGCTGAGCCAAACAATACAGCCAGTCATCATCAATAGCCTGCTTGTGCACTACAAGGCGATGCCTGCGTACAACAGGTGCAATAGTGTCGATGATTCGACGTTCTTTCTGTCCAGTAACATAGTAGTCCTGAACACCTATATCTGCTTTGGCTGTACGAATACAGTTCTGCATCAAGGCTGTAGCAGTACCATGACCCATGTTTCGTTCCAAGTACATAACACGCACTCGGTAATCCTGAGCCAGCTTAATGAGCTTATGGCAGTTCTCTTCAGTGAAACCGCCAGCAAAGCCACCTGTAGTAAACAGATGCAAGTAACCAGCAGCCTCAGCACCAATACAGAATGCCACTTCATCACCGCCTGAACCAGCAGGGTCAATGAACATACTGGCATTAGTAAACGGTACGAAGTTTGTACTGGTCTGCACTGCTTGCACAAACAGTTCATTCAAGCAGGCACTATTGCTATGCTTTACGGCAAGACGTGGGTCTGAACTCCAGTGCACAACATCAGGCGCATAGTCCACGCCAGTATGCACAACAGGCATATCCGTAACATTAATGCGCTGCCGTAAAAGGTCAGACAGCATTGTGTCCAGCATGTATTGCAGGGCATAACCCTCAGCACCATAGTCCAGTTCCTTAGCCTGCAGAGTCTCTTCCGAGAACAGTTGCGGGTCAACAGGCTTACCGCGCTGTCCACTGATACCACCGCCAGTACCCAAGGAAGGGTCTGCTTCCAGAGCCTCAAGGATAATTGGAGCGAGTTCATCACGGCGATAGCGCTGGATTTCCTCACTATTTGGATAGCGAGAAGTCCAGATACGAATCTGGAAGCCACGACTACGCAGTTGCTTGTACACGCTGTCCTTGGTTTGAGGTGTGCCCAAATACAGAATCTTACCGTGCGAACAAATAGCTGAGAACTCTTTGGTCAAGAGCGCCAGTTGCTCACGCTGTACTTGGGTCATACTGTTCTTCTGGGTTTCCACGTCATCGGGAATCAGCAGGTCGGCACGTGCACCCTGCAAGTTCGCGGTTACGCCCATACAGGTTACGCTGGCGGATTTATCCACACCGCGCAGACTGTAATGCACGTCATAGCTTTCCGTACTGAAACGGTCGCCTACATTCGGGTCGGCACGCAACCAGCACAACAGATTCCATTGTTGAATCAAGCGCACAATCATGCGTGCCACGTCCGAAGCCTGACGAGCACCAGCAGACACCACGAGAATACGCGCAGAGTTATTACGGATAAGTGTCCATACAGCGTACAGCGCAGCCAGCGTAGATTTCGCTTGACCACGCTGAGCCTGCACCATAGCCTTATCTGGGCATTCCTGCATGTACTTAGCAATATCTAACTGTACAGGCGTGATAGGGAAGCCCAAGAACTGCATACCAAGTTCAGCAAACTCCAAGAAGTTCTCAAAGGTTGTGCTGAACATGATACTGAGTTCTAGGCGTTCCTGCATCGGAATGTCCACTGGGTTATCACGCCAGCGCAAACAGCGAGTATTCAGAAGCTCAAGACGTTTGATAGTCAGTTCTGAAATCATATATCACCTTATGAAAGTAAATGCTGCAAGGATTGGGATTCAACCTTGGACTTAACAACAGGCTCACCATCAGTTTCCTTGAGAGCTTCTTTAGCTTCTCGAAGTACACCAAGGGCTTTGGCTTTCTTGTCTTGCTTAAGTTGATTCCAAGCATCACTCATTGCAGCCAATTCTTCATCAGAGCTTTCCGCAGTGATACCGTTGTTTTTAAGGAAGGTCATGACTACAGTCTTATCCGCTGCAGACATTGGGATACCCTCCTCATTATTCAGGTAGAACTCCAATTCATCTAAGAGGAGCTTAGTGAATCGCTCATGGAGTGTTCCGAGGCTTTTCTTAGTTGCTGCCATTTTTCATAAATTCCTTTTAAGTGCCATAAGTTGCGTGTATCCACGATTAACTCGTGAATAGCCCAACTATCATTGAATGTTGCGCGTTCAACATGTGCCATGTAGAGAGTACTTTGGTCTTCATCTTCACGATAACCATCTATGCCTATGCGCTTGAAAAAGGTCTCTAGTGCTGGGCTAGTATGGTCTGTAGGTAAATGATGACCACCCTCATAGACATGGGCACTTGCATACGCCGTACGCATTACTTCCTCAGGTAATATAGTAGTACTGAAACCTTGTGATTCCGCATTAGCTATATTCTGGGTAGTCAGATACTGTGTGTCCCAATGACGTATATGCAAGGCAGGAACTTTCTGAGTTTCATGTCCCTCATTTACACTATCAAAGTATTTGAAACCACCTGTATGACCATCAGGATATACAAGCACACGCATAAAACCCTCATCAGTTGGTGTCTGCTCACGCACACGAATACTTAGCTTTTCGATAGCACGCTCGGGAGATACCAAAACACCTGCGCCTGCATACGCGGATACACTAATATCCGCAGGGTAACTCTCGGTTACCTTTTCGGTACTACGCACACCATTATCCCAAACATAGGACGGTACAGTGATAGCTGATGCTGCACGCGGTAGCTTAAGCTGTGCGCTACGGTGTACACATAGTACTAAATCCTTGAAGTTATCCTTTGGTAAAACCGAAGTTATACCATAGTTAACTGCTTCGACATTAATGGTAGCACCCTCTGTGTAGCCATAAGGTTCACCTGTACTATCATCATAGCTTGTACGCGCATCTTTAGGTAAATCACTATCAGCCTCAAAGGTACACGAATGTAGTATGTACTTATCCAGAACAGGTACACCACCGCTACCATAATCAGTACCAATGTAACTACCTGCATTAGAGCTTACATCTGCTCTACGGAAGAAGAAGTAATACTGCACACCGTCAATGACCGCAAAAGGTACTTTCAGGTAGTCAGTGTACTTACCCATGTAGTCGTTTAACTCTGCAAGGGTATTAGGCACATTGCTTAACTCATTGTAGGAGATTTCCTTACAAGCATCTTTCTCATATTGCGGTGTAGGTGTAATATCACGCCAGAACACTTTAGGGTATGTATAGTTACGTGATGCTGCAACCTCTAAGGCTAAGTCAGGGATAGGGTTTAAGTAAATGAGCGCCTGTAAACGCCCTGATTGGTCATAGGCATCAGGTGCTTCTGCACTGGAATAGTTTGGGTGCTCGCGTATTACAGGCATCAATTTATCAATATGTGCCTGTGCCTGCTCATAAGCCGTCCAAAACGTCTGTAACTCTTCCAGTGTGTACACATCAGAGTATGAATAGCGTTGGTCGTCCTTTGCAGTAGTACGCATACGCGCAAGCCCTCTGGGGAACTGCAACGCTCGAATTGGGTAGAACAATGCCTTATTGAAGATACCTGAGTTAGGGTCAATAGGCTGATTTGGCATAAAAGGTTTAACCTTGTGCTGATACACAACAGCAGCAGTAGGCTCTTGCTGCATACGATGCAACAAAGCCCCTAAGCGAATTAACTCAGGGGCTTCTACGTCAGCATCAGGTGTAACTCGGGCAATTAAAGCACGCCCAACGAAACCATCAGGGAGAGCAATACGTTGACTATCCACTACTTGAATAGGTAAACGCAGGTGCTCAAAGGTATCCCAGATGGATTCCCCTGTCAGTATCCATTTACTTACCGCATCAGTAACCGCAGTGTCTTCCATGGTGCTGATATTGTAGGCACGAACAGCATCTGAATACTGCAGGGCTTGGCTTAGAACAATTACATTGGAATCGCCTTCCGCGATGTCCAGTACAGTAAACGTACGTTGATGCTCGCGCGTGTACTGTGCAGGCGCATAGCGAAGGTCTTTAGTTTCCATTAGTATAATGTCTCTTTGTAATCTACAACCCAATGACTTTCTTGCTGCAAGTTCTCAGGGTCTTTCTCAGTTACCCACTTGAGCACAGAGTTCTTAGCATCTACATACACAGGCAGATGCTCTTTCAAGTCCTTGTCGGCATCATCGGCAGCAATGTACTTCGTAACAGGTTCGATAGCAGGATAGTTACCAAACTTATTCTTTGTATAACCATAGGCAGGCATGTAGTCATTATCGTTTCGAGAGCGATAATGCGGTAGCTCTGTGTCAGGGTGTACAGACACAATCGTTACATTACGGTCTTTAGCCTCTGTCTCAGCAGGTGCAGGAGCAGAAGGTTCTGTCTCACGGCGCTCTGGAGCAGGCTCAGTAGGGCTAGGCGTATGACTATTCTCGGACTGTTTAGGCTCAGGCGGATTCGGCGCTGGTGTAACAGGCTGATTCTCCGGGTTATGCTCAGTATTCTCTTCAGACTTAACTTTAGGCTCAGCTAGACGTACAAACCACTTGTAGTTACCTGTATCAGCTTCTGCTGCATATTCAATGCTGTAGCCGTTAGCATCTTTATACACTTCCTCAAAGCGACCATTAGGGCTGTTGCTTGGAAGAACTGTAGTCTGGATACGCGGAAGCACCGCATAGTACTTACCTGCACTATCCTTGGTATAACCAGCAGCATCAAGTACAGAAGCCTCTGGTCGAGTACCTACAGCAGCTTCATACGTAGTAAACGCGGTAGCCTTGTTGAGTACACGCAGTTGTGTATCAGTTTGAGATAACGTCAAGTACCCATTGCTGTCAATCTGCTGACCGCGTTTGTTCAACTTGAATGGAGCTTTACCGAAGATGACAGGCACACCATTGTGGATATACGCAATAGTATAACCTTGAGTCGTCAAATGCTCAGCCATTGGGACAGGTTGTGTTTCCGTATCAGGTTCAGGCTGAGGTTTAGGCTTAGGCTCAGTACCACCTGTATCACCAGTATTGGGTTGCTCAGGGTCTGGAGTAACTTTAGGGTCTTCCAATACACCGCCATTGTATGTACCATCACGCACTACTTCAGCAGGAATGAACTTCACTTCACAAAGCTCTTGCTGAATGTACAACAGTTGATGATACAGCAAATCCAAGTGTTCTTGCTTGAGCACACGGTTAGGCGCAGGTTGTACCAGCAGCTTGTCCATAGGTGTAGCACGGCGGAAGCAGTACACACCAGATGGAAACTTCAAGGATTTCAGGAAGGCTACAAGGTCAACTTCCACAACACCCATAGGGTTCACGGCGATGCTCTCAACAACCTTCTCAGTAAGTTCAGGCAAACCCTTCTGCTTGCGCTCGGCCACAATGTGCTCGCCCAGTATCTTAGCAATACCTGTCCAACCGAAGTGCCGTTTCGGGGCAATAGCCAAGACAGGAGTAGCAGGAGCAGGAGCTACAGCAGGGGCATCAGGTTGCTCAGTAGGCTTAGGCTTAGCCTCAACAACCTTAGGCATACCTTTATATGTGTATTTGAGTGGTTCAGGCAGAGCCAACACGGAGCTTGCCCAGTACACATTGAGACCACCAGTCAACAGCACATCTGAAGCTGCCAGAACAGGGAGGCGGACTACCGCAGTAGCCTCCTCCCCTTCTGTGTACTCAATGCGAACCATGCTTTGAAATTGGTCTAATTTCATTCGTCGTTCCCTAATGATTTCATAAAGCCAAAGCCTTGGTTGATAACAGTCAAGCCGATAAACGGTGTAACGTCCGTGTAGTCATAGACTTGCAGTTCGCTGTCAGGATTAGATACCTTACGGAAGAACTGATTCATCTTCTGTAGTGGACTGAATACAGCAGCACCACGTGATTGACCAGAGTTCATCAGACTGTCTATAGCAATACCGAAATAACCTAATGCAGGGGCTTGTTGGATACTACCTGCATAGATGTTGTCGTCCCATTGCTTACCGTTGGTAACGTTCTTCGCTGCAGCCAGTACAGGCGCAATAACACCAGACCAGAACAACAACGTAGCAACACCACCCAGACCATCTTGATTCGCTGATTTACGCAGAATCTTCTGATGACCAGCCATAGCATAGCGCATATACGGAAACAGTACCTTACCTGTACTAGTATGCTCAAGGAATGCAGGAGCTTCACCAGCTTTCACGGTCAAGGCGATGTCGTCTGAAGCATTGATAAGCAGTTGCTGTGCCCGAAGGCTAACATCAGCGTCCCACTTATTAATAGCAGCACCATGCTTCTTGACCTCCGCAAGAATCTTCTGCATGTCCGCTTCTGTAGCGCCGACTTTCATCAGGAAAGCACGCTGTGTCTTACTGCCTTTGGCAGCAGCAATCAGCGCATCTTCATAGGCACTAGCCGTAATGTTCACAATGAATCTACGGATAGCCTCTGATGTATTCAAGTGCATAATACTCTGACCAGTCTTGGCAATGTAGTTATGCGCTGTATCTACAGGAATGGCATGGTTATCCTCAAAGTGCGTAACGAAGTATCGAATGCGCTCATGTGCTGTACTTGTACCAACAAGCACATCTTTAAGACGTTGGGCATCTTCAGGTGTGTACTTACTGATAGCATGGAACAGACTAGGAAGCTCACGCACTGCGTTCTTAGCAACACGCCAGAAGCCTAAGCGCTGAATAGCAGTAATTGTATCCGCAATCGCTGCAATACCTGCATTCTGCAATACCCATGCACTCGCTACCGTACCTGCACTACGCAGGAACTCAGGAGTTGCTTCGCCTACACTCTGACCCAGTAATTGCTGACGAACATTCTTCAGGAAATTACGTACCTCTGTAGTACTATGACCAGCAGGGACAGTATCCTGAATCTTAACGAACAAGTTATCCAAGTCCTGCACGGACATGCCATAGTTCATCAAACCAGCACGGTGTGCCATCTGACGGTTATAGGACATAAGCTGTGTGCTGATGTCTGTATCCACAAAGTCCGCTAAGGTATAGGCTTTGCCATCGTGCACAAGGGTCTTATTGAAGTCCCACGTATTACGAGTACGCAAGTTCTTATGCCCTTGCTGAGTTTGCTTGTGCATAATACGGTCAACAATACTGTCAATCTTATTACCTTCAACACCACTGTTCAGCAGTACGTCAGCAATAAAATCACGTGTAGCACCTACAGGCATGTGCTCAGTAGCCTGCATACTGGTCTTCTGGGTTTGGATAAAGCGCTTACCGATACTCTCGGCATCACGACCATAGGAAGCCAGTGCAGGGAATCGTTCCAGCACGTCATCACCAATGAACTTAGCGAGTACATCTTCAGGTAAGCCATTGTCCATAGCATGTCGCATATTCGCGTATGACCATTGCAGTGGCATGTACGTACCCTTACCCTCAAGGAAGTCTTGGGGCAATAAGCCAGTACGCTTCAGTTGCTGTACCCAGAACTTAGCGAAGCCACTATCAATATACACGTGCATGGCATTAGCAATACCCTTGTTCGGAGCAAGCTCATCAATCAGACTAGGCAAGTCCACCTCTGTACCCAGAGATGCAGCTTGACGTTCTGCTTGGTACAGCTTCAGTCGCAAGTCGCTCAGGTCTTTCTGAGCAGCACGTAAGGCTTTGATTTGGGTATTGTGATTCCACGGTAGAAGCTGTGCAAATCGACCAGTACCACCATAGTACTCTTGGGCAGCTTTACCCAAGGCATCGTCCAAGGCATTCAATCGCCACTCACCGTGTCGGCTCAGTAGGCTTGCATGCGTAATGGCGTTGTCAGGATTGTTGAAACTCGGGTCTGACAACAGACGGTTAAGCTGTTCGTACTCTTCAGCAGGCAGATTCTTACCATAGTACATCAGTTTGTCTGTTGTACTCAGATACTGCTTGGCTCGGGTGCTGTACTCAGCTTGGCGGTTAATTGCAGCCCATTCCCCTTTTGGGGCAGGTCGGGCTTGCATACGCACCGCTTCAGTAGCATCGCCTGTATCAAACTCCAAGTCCACATGCTCGTGCTTGTCCGCAAAGTCCGCTTCACGCTGCACCTCGGCATCAAAATCAGCACGTTTCTCGGGTGGTACGCCACGTTGTTTGCCAGCACCACTGCTGTCTGGACGGATACCCTCAGAACCTCCACCAGAGCCTCCTGCTTGCGCTGGTTGCCCTGTTGGATTCTCAGGGGTACTGTTACCCTTATCGGGATTTGGAGTGCCTTCTGGAGCGTTCTCAGCCGTGTTCTCGGCAGCTTCCTGAATCTCGCGCTCAGCTTGGGCACGGCGCAATTCGGCTTCGCGGATTGCTTTCTGTATGGTTTCGCTGTGGCGCTCAAAGGCATGGCGCTTGGCGAGAATCTCCGTGCGCTTCGCCTGTAATTCCTCAAGGGTGCTCAGACGACCTAATTCGGATTCCTCAAGGGCTTGGGCAGCATCGTCTGCTTTCTGCTGGGCAGCTTCCGCGCCTAAGCGCTTCAGGCGTTGCTGAGCTTTATAGATGCCCTTGTTGAGTTGACCGAGGTCTTTCTGATAAGACAGGCGCTCAGCATCGAACTTACGCAGCAGGTCTTCAGGGACACCGCTCTGTACAAGTTCTCGGCGGATAATACGCAGGGCATCAGCATCTAAATGCCGACCCTCTTGGGCAGCTTTGGCTAAAGCAGAATCAGGTACGAATTTGACTACGTCTTTAATGTCATCATAGAACTTAGATGAAGTCTTGACAGCAGCCTCTTGAATCTCAGCAAGTTCAATGCGAACAGCTTGAGCTTCGGCTGCTTTAATACCAGCATTCTCTTTAAGGGCTTTAGCACTACTCTTGGCACTACTTTCTACAACTTTGCCCTTAACAGCTTTATCTGTATGTGAGGCTTGCTCTGCAGTACTCTCAGCAGCTTCTGCAGTGTCCTCTACAGCATCAGCAGCCTTGGTTTTCTTGGCAATCGCAGCATCTACTTTAGCAAGTTCCTCTTCGGATTTACGGTAGAAACTTGCA
>QWCZ01000365.1_pt1 | contig 41030 bp, 53 predicted proteins | sample 1972651 | NCBI WGS metagenome assembly QWCZ01 (sample SAMN09866695, study PRJNA288562) | Human oral metagenome isolate pre1_saliva, whole genome shotgun sequencing... | isolation source: mouth | host: Homo sapiens | place: USA: California
TTCATAGCGCACCAACACCCACGCCACCAGCGTGCCGAACACGACATTGGTCAGCATCGCATAAAACGACATCCGCAAACTCAGCCACACCGCCGCCAATACGTTCGGCTCGGCAATCGTGTTCCAAAAGCCGCTCCAGCCGATTTCCGCCGCCTTCGCTGCCATCATCGCAAACGGCAAAACCACCAGAAGTGACAGGCACAATACGGTCAGACCGAGGCTGATTTTGAAGCCGGGTAGTACGCTGGGCGTTTTGAGTAATAACATGAAATAATGCTGAAAATAGAAAAAAGAAGGGCTACTTTAACGATGCCGTCTGAAAAAAGGAAAGAATTATTGGTTTGGCGCAAAGATAATTTTGTTATAAGGCGTTTGAAGTTTATCAGATGGGCGGTATATTCTAAAATAACGCCCTATTTTTATATCAAACCATATGTTGTAAGGAATTATTATGGAGATTTTACCTTTTCAGGAAAGTATTGCGGAGCGTATGCTTGTTGGAACGGAAGGAGAGTCGGTTCATCGGGATGCGCAGTTTGTTCAATCGGCAAATGGGTATTGGATTGCGTGGCACGAAGGTTTGGCGGCATTGCTTGCGCCGGATACACCTCCCGATATTCCGTGTTTTTGGGTAGAAGGGGCGGAAAGCCTTGAAGAATTGTGTGCCATGGTTGAGCGCGGAGAGTTTGACGAAGTGGAAGAATTTGACGGTGACGACGATGCATGGCATGAGGCTGCACAGGGTTGCGGGCACGGGCATCATGGAGGCTGCGCCTGCGGGCATTAAATGCATTGCGGGTTTGCCGTAAGAGTCGGATTTTAAGATTTTGCCACTCCTTTGAAAAATGCCGTCTGAAAACTTTCAGACGGCATTTGTTCGGTTCGGCAAAGCCGGCGGGTTAGGCGGCGAAGCGTTTGGTGACTTCGTCCCAGTTGATGATTTCCCAGAAACCTTTCAGGTAGTTGGGACGGCTGTTGCGGTAGTCAATGTAATAGGCGTGTTCCCACACGTCGCAGGTCAGCAGCGGAGTGTTTTCAGTAGTCAGTGGAGTTGCTGCGTTGGAAGTGGAAACCAAATCCAATTCGCCGGCAGGGGTTTTCACCAGCCATGCCCAACCGGAGCCGAAAGTACCGGCAGCGCAAGCGGAGAATGCTTCTTGGAATTTCTCGAAGCTGCCCCATTTGGCGTCGATGGCGGCGGCCAGTTCGCCGGAAGGTTTACCTTGACCTTTGGGCGTGAAACCCAGCCAGTAGAAAGTGTGATTCCAAGTTTGGGCCGCGTTGTTGAACACGCCGCCTGAAGATTTTTTCACAATTTCTTCCAAAGGCAGGTTTTCAAATTCGGTGCCTTTGATTTGATTGTTTAGGTTGGTGATGTAGGTTTGATGGTGTTTGCCGTAGTGGAATTCCAAAGTCTCTTTGCTCAGATGCGGGGACAATGCGTCCAGTTCATAAGGCAGTTGCGGCAGCTTATGTTCCATTTTGTACTCCTGAATATTGTTTTAAATGTTGTATTTTGGCAGTGTTGCTGCAAATAACTCGGCAGCGCGTGTATTCTACCTGTTTTGCGGTGCGGAAACCAATTGAACCTGCTTTACGCTATAATAGAAGATTGCAATTTCGGCACAATAGATAGGATGTACCATGAACGATTACACAGCCATGCCGTCTGAAGACGGAGGAATCGGCTCATTGTCGCTTCCGCCGCACTCAATGGAGGCGGAGCAGTCTGTTTTGGGCGGTTTGATGCTGGAAAATCCGGCATGGGACAGGATTGCCGATGTGGTTTCGGGAGAGGATTTTTACCGGCATGAACACCGCCTGATTTTCCGATCCATTGCCAAACTGATCAATGAGAGCCGTCCTGCCGATGTCATCACGGTTCAGGAAGATTTGCAGCGGAACGAAGAGCTGGAAGCAGCAGGGGGGTTCGAATATCTGATTTCCCTAGCGCAAAATACTCCGTCTGCCGCCAACATCCGGCGCTATGCCGAAATCGTGCGCGAGCGTTCCATTATGCGCCAACTTGCCGAAGTGGGAACGGAAATCGCCCGCAGCGCCTACAATCCGCAAGGCAGGGATGCAGGTCAGCTTTTGGATGAGGCGGAAAACAAAGTATTCCAAATTGCAGAAAGCACGGCTAAATCCAAGCAGGGATTTCTCGAGATGCCTGCGCTTTTGAAAGAAGTGGTCGAGCGCATCGATATGCTTTATTCGCGCGATAACCCGGATGAAGTTACCGGCGTGTCAACAGGCTTTATCGACCTCGATAAAAAAACCTCGGGCCTACAGCCGGGAGATTTGATTATTGTCGCCGGCCGTCCTTCTATGGGTAAAACCGCCTTTTCCATCAATATTGCCGAACATGTCGCCATCGAAGGCAAGCTGCCGGTTGCCGTTTTCTCGATGGAGATGGGCGGTGCGCAGTTGGTTATGCGTATGCTCGGTTCCGTCGGACGGCTTGATCAGAGTATTTTAAAAACAGGCAGGTTGGCGGACGAACATTGGGGACGGTTGAACGAGGCCGTCGTCAAGCTTTCCGATGCACCTATGTATATCGATGAGACACCGGGCTTGACTGCGCTCGAACTGCGCGCCCGTGCCCGCCGTCTTGCACGTCAGTTCAACGGAAAATTGGGATTGATCGTCATCGACTACCTGCAACTGATGTCGGGTTCGGGGCGTTCGGACAACCGTGCTTCGGAATTGGGAGAAATTTCACGATCGCTCAAAGCGTTGGCGAAAGAATTGCAGGTTCCTATCATCGCTTTGTCTCAGTTGAGCAGGACGGTCGAATCGCGTACTGACAAACGCCCGATGATGTCCGACCTCCGCGAATCCGGTGCTATCGAGCAAGATGCCGACCTGATTATGTTTATGTACCGTGACGAATATTATAATCAGGAATCGAAGATGAAAGGTTTAGCGGAATGTATTATCGGCAAACACCGTAACGGCCCGGTCGGAAAAGTTTTCCTGACATGGATGGGGCAGTTTACCAAATTCGACAATGCTGCCTATATTCCCGACATTGAAGGGATAGGGGATTGAATGCCCGAATGAAAATTTATTGGGCGAAGACGTGTAAAATAGTTTAGAATCCTTACAGGGATTTCCCTAATAAAATAAAAGATGCAGTCTTGAGACATTTTGTATTCAGACGGCAGATAATTGAAAAATACATTACCGGTTAACGTGTTATTGCTTATGTATATACGAAGACAACAAGGTTTCACGCTGATAGAGCTGCTCATTGTGATGGTTATTGCAACCATTATGGCAATGATAGCTTTCCCCAGTATGAGTCAATGGATTGCATCGCGTCGCGTTGCAAGTCAGGCGGAGCAGATTGCCAATCTCTTGCGTTTTTCAAGGGGAGAGGCGGTCCGGCTCAATGTCCCTGTCTATATCTGTCCTGTTCAGGTTAAAAAAGATGGTACGGCCAACAATAAATGTGACTTCGGCAAGAAGGAGCAGGGAATGTTGGCTTTCGGCGATAAGAATGGCGATAAGGCATACGGAGGGGATACAAAAGATGTTTTCATCCGCAGTGTGGTATTGAATGATGATATCAAGGATAAGCGGATTAATTACACCTTCAACCATGTCGCTTTCGGTCAAGCCAAGCCGGCTGCAGACCATGTAGTTTGGATATTCAATCAAAACGGGACGTTCGGTTATACGAACGACCCGAATCTTACAAGCAAATCCAGATTTTCTTATTCCGATGGTTATATTCAAATTGTTCTGACAGATGCGAGAGCAGTTTCAGATGCCGATAAGAAATTCCGTTCGGCCGTAGTCTTGATTGACAGCAGTGGCAGGGTCGAAGTTTGCCCTAGGGGTGATCAGCGTACTATGTGCCAGTATAAATAACAGTTTCAGTTTTAAAAATGAATATGAATAATAATGATTGCTGCCGTCTGAAAAATCCCCAGTCGGGTATGACGTTAATAGAAGTCTTGGTCGCCATGTTCGTTCTGACCATCGGTATTTTGGCGTTGCTGTCTGTGCAGTTGCGGACGGTTACTTCTGTTCGGGAAGCGGAAACCCAAACGATTGTCAGCCAGATTACCCAAAACCTGATGGAAGGAATGTTGATTAATCCGACCATTGGTTCGGATAGCGGTAAAAAGGCCTACACGCTTTATATGAAGAAAGGTGTTTCCTCCGCCAATGATGGTGAGTTTACGATTGATGCCATAAAAACTAAGGAGCAGTTGGCAGAGGCACAATTGAAGAGATTTAGTTATGAGCTGAAAAATGCCTTGCCGGATGCTGCCAATATTTATTATGCCGTCTGTAAGGATTCGTTGGGTGCCGCCCCGACATTGTCAGGCAAAGGTTTTTCTTCAAATTGTGACAATAAAGCAAATGGAGACACCTTGATTAAGGTATTGTGGGTAAAAGATTCGGAAGGACAGTCGGACATTGACTCTACCAATCTGAAAACCCATGGTAACAATATTGTGTATACCTATCAGGCAAGGGTCGGAGGTCAGGAATGAAACGTAAAATACTAGTCATACCAAATGGTTGTGATAGTGGCATGAAAGGTTTTACCATTGTTGAATTTCTGGTCGCAGCCCTGCTCAGTATGATTGTTTTGATGGCAGTCGGTTCAAGTTACTTCACATCCCGAAGATTAAATAATGCGGCAAGCGAGCGTCTTTCTGCTCAGCAGGATTTGCGTAATGCGGCAACATTGATTGTTCGCGATGCAAGAATGGCGGGTAATTTCGGCTGTTTTAATATGGCTGTAAATCCTTCAAGTGCCGTTATTTCCGATAAAACTGAGAAAAATCCCTTCTTTGCCTTGAAAAAGGGTAATTTGGATAAACTGATTCCCGTTGCTGAATCCACGGATATTAAATATCCGGGCTTTAGTCAGTCTGGAAAGGCATTGATTTTCCAGTACGGTATTGATGATCTTGATGCGAGTGCCGAGACTGTTGTGGTTAGCAGTTGTTCTGCAATAGCAAAACCGGGTAAGAAAATATCTACCTTGGGGGAAGCAAAGAGTGAATTAAAGATTACGGACAATACACAAAATGGAAATATCACCCGTCAAAAACATGAGGTTAATGCCTATGCGGTCGGCAAGATTTCTAATGAGGAAGGTTTGTTCCGTTTTCAATTGAAGGATAATGGGCAGTGGGGTAATCCTCAGTTGTTGGTTAAAAAGATTAATAAAATGGATATACGGTATATTTATGTTTCCGATTGTCCTCAGGTAGAGGGTGATGGAAAAGTAGAGAAGTTCAAATATACGGATACATTTGATATTTCGCAGGCGGCAGTTACACCTGCTGAGGTTGAGATTTTGTTGAATAGCGGTAAGCTTGCTGCCTCTGCCGACAATGAAGTTTATGCTTACCGTATCAATGCAACAATACGCGGGGGGAATGTATGCGCAAACAGAACACTTTAATGAAAGTTTCACTCCCTTGCAGACAGAAAGGGTTTGCACTGTTCATCGTTTTGATGGTGATGATAGTAGTAGCTTTCCTGGTTGTTATTGCCGCCCAGTCTTACAATACCGAGCAAAGGATAAGTGCCAATGATTCGGACAGGAAATTGGCATTGACTTTAGCAGAAGCCGCGTTGAGGGATGGTGAGCTTCATGTTTTGGATTTAGAGGAGAAAGAAGTTACATTCAGTGAGAATTGCACGGATGGGTTGTGCGCTGCTCCGGATGTGCGGACGACTACCGATTCTAAGGAAAAATTCGGTAATATTACGGTTGAAGGCAATCCTAAGGTTGAAGCATGGAAGCGTTTTTGCCCTAATGATTCGGCAAACCTCTGTATCGACCAAGGAAAGGAATATGGAAAAGGGGTGGAGGGTGTCAGTAAGATGCCGCGTTACATTATCGAGTATCTGGGTGTAGAAAATAGTCGGAATATTTACCGCGTTACCGCTAAGGCGTGGGGAAAAAACTCTAATACCGTGGTTATCCTTCAGTCTTATGTGAGTAATGAATGAGTAAGAAAATGAAGCAAAACGGGTTTACATTGGTTGAGCTGATGATTGTCGTGGCCATACTCGGTATCATCAGTGTCATTGCCATACCTTCATATCAAGATTATATCGAGAGGGGTTACCAATCCCAGCTTTATACAGAGATGGTCAGTATCAACAATGCTTTCAAGCAGATTATTTTGAAAAATCCCGGGGAAAGTAATCAGAAACTTGATACGGAACTGAAAAAGTTTGCACCGGCCTATAAGATGAATCCGAAAATTGCCGAAAAATATAGTGTTTCGGGGGAGTTTGTCGATGCGGCAAAATCAAGGGCATACAGGTTGGTCGGTGTTCCAAAGGCAGGGACGGGTTATACCTTGTCGGTATGGGTGAACAGCGTGGGCGACGGATACAAATGCCGTGATGCCGCTTCTGCCCGGGCTCATTTGGAAACCTTGTCTGCGGATGCCGGTTGTGAGGTTTTCTCTAACCGTAAAAAATAGGGCTGTTTTGCCGATGCCGTCTGAAAATTAATTTTCAGACGGCATTTTTATGGGTATTTTGAAATGAATTATGCCATCAACCATCCCAAGATGCCTGATGATACGACCCCTATCAATACGGTAACCAACATAGAAAAGCGGCAGGCTGCCAAGGCGGTTAATGCGATGGCAATAAGTTCGTGCGGCTTGTCGGATACAAAATAGGGGGCAATAACGGAAATGAGGACGCAGCCCGGCGCGGCTTCCATAATGGTTTGGGCGCGGCGGCTTAAGGTTCGGTTACGCAGTGCAAAAAAGCCGATCAGTCGGGTAGAGTAGGTGACGGCAAGCATACAGGAAAACAATAGGAATGACTGGAACGACAATAAATCTTTCATTTCCGCCCACTCCAAAAATAAGCGGACAACAGGCCGGATAGTGTGCCGGCAGGAACATACCACGCGCTGTCAACGGTTAGGTAAACGGCAGATGCAACAAACAGGCTGACAAACCAAGGTCTTGATGCGGAAAAACTTTTCCACATCCCTCTCAATAAAACCAGAAATACGGCAGGAAACGCCATGCCGAATCCCCAAGCGGCCACATTGCCGAACATAGGTCCTACTGCCGCGCCGAAAGTGGCAAACCCTATCCAAGTAATGTAGAGGATAAAGCATACGCCCATATAAAAAGGCATATTGAATGCAGGCAAGCCGGCTGCTTTCCGTTTTTGGATTTCGGAGAATGCCATAGCCCAGCTTTCATCGCACATAAAAAACAGTGCGGGTACGGCTTTTTTTAGCGGTATTTCTTTCATGTGCGGGGCAAGTGCCGCCCCCATCAGGATATGTCGCGAATTAATCATGAAGGTTATGGTGGCGATAAGCAGTATCGGCAGAGGTTCCGCCCACAGGTTGACCGTTGCAAATTCGGAGCCTCCGGCAAAGTTCATACCGGTCATCAGCAACATCTCCAGCCAACTCATGCCTTTTTGCCCACCCTGCATACCGAGTATTAATGCCCAAGGCAGAAGTCCGATAAGTATGGGTGAGCTTTCTTTTATGCCGCGTATAAATTCGTTACGGGGCGAGCTTATGTGTGTCATGTTAATATTGATATGCAAGAAGGTCGGGCATTATACACAGACGGTGTATTTCAAAACAAAACCTATTTGTTGTGTTTCAGTGTAAACATGGCTTGTGTATAATCCACCATCTTTAGACAGACCGACTGTATGCGGGAGTAAGGCAATGAATATTGAAGTAGAAATGAAAGTATTGGACGAACGGATGGCGGATTTTGTCCCTACCTATGCGACAGCGGGTTCTGCCGGTTTGGACTTGCGTGCCTGTTTGGATGAGGAAGTTGTCTTACAGCCGGGTGAAACGTTTCTTGTACCGACAGGTTTGGCAATTTATTTGGCCAATCCTGCATATGCCGCCGTTTTGCTGCCCCGTTCCGGATTGGGGCATAAACACGGCATTGTTTTGGGTAACTTGGTCGGTTTGATTGACTCCGATTATCAAGGGGAATTGAAGGTGTCGTTGTGGAACAGGGGCAGCGAACCGTTTGCCGTCAAGCCGTTCGAGCGTATCGCGCAGATGGTCGTCGTGCCAATCGTGCAGGCGCGTTTCAAACGTGTCGAAGAATTTGTCGGAAGCAGCCGGGGTGAGGGCGGTTTCGGCAGTACGGGTTTGCATTGAATATAAAATGCCGTCTGATGGGTGCCGTCAGGTTCAGACGGCATATCTTCCCAATATGCCGGTAATCGGAGAACATTATGAATACCTTACTCAACCAACTCAAACCATATCCCTTTGCCCGACTGCGTGAAGCGATGCAGGGTATTTCCGCTCCTGAAGGTCTGGAAGCCGTTCCCCTTCATATCGGCGAGCCTAAACATCCGACACCGAAAGTCATTACAGATGCTTTAACTGCATCATTGCACGAGTTGGAAAAATATCCGCTGACGGCCGGTTTGCCTGAACTGCGTCAGGCGTGTGCAAACTGGTTAAAACGCCGTTACGATGGTTTGATAGTGGATGCGGATAATGAAATTTTGCCGGTTTTAGGCAGTAGGGAAGCCCTGTTTTCTTTTGTCCAAACTGTATTAAATCCCGGTTCGGACGGCATGAAACCCGTCATCGTCAGCCCGAACCCTTTTTATCAAATTTACGAAGGCGCGGCAGTTTTGGGCGGCGGGGAAATTCATTTTGCCAACTGTCCTGCACCGTCTTTCAATCCGGACTGGGGCAGCGTTCCCGAAGAAATTTGGCACCGCACCAAGATGGTATTTGTTTGTTCGCCCAACAATCCCAGCGGGAGTGTGCTGGATTTGGACGATTGGAAAGAAATTTTCGATCTGCAGGATAAATACGGTTTCATCATTGCATCAGACGAATGTTATTCAGAAATCTATTTTAACGGCAACAAACCTTTAGGATGTCTGCAAGCCGCAGCGCAATTGAAACGGGGCCGGGAAAAACTGGTTATGTTTACCAGTCTTTCGAAACGTTCCAACGTACCCGGTTTGCGTTCCGGATTTGTTGCGGGAGATGCAGGATTACTTAAAAATTTCTTGCTTTACCGAACTTATCACGGCAGCGCAATGAGCATTCCCGTGCAGCGTGCCAGTATTGCCGCCTGGAATGACGAACAACACGTTATTGACAACCGCCGCCTGTATCAAGAGAAATTCGAACGGGTTATTCCTATCCTGCAACAGGTATTTGACGTCAAATTACCGGATGCCTCGTTTTATATTTGGTTGAGGGTTCCGGATGGCGATGATTTGGCATTTGCGCGAAAATTGTGGCAAGAAGCCGCCATTCAGGTTTTGCCGGGGCGTTTCTTGGCACGGGATACCGAACAGGGCAATCCCGGAGAAGGTTATGTCCGTATTGCCTTGGTTGCAGATGTTGCAAGTTGCGTCAAAGCTGCGGAAACCATTGTTTCCCTATATCGGTAAAGAATAAAAAATGCCGTCAGGACTTTTCCTGATGGCATTTTTTAATACTATTGAGATGTATTTATTATAACGGTATTTGCATCACAATCAATTAGCTTGCCTGAGGATGCTTTTAAATCTAAAATTCCGACGTTTGATACTATACCGAGCAGATTATGTTTTTTGTCCTTTCCCCTGCGAAAAACCTTAATGAAAAAGACCCATCCCCCGTTCGCGAATGTACCCAACCCGATCTTTTGGCAGAATCTGAAATCCTGATGCGCCAACTGAGGGAACTTGCCCCTCAACAAATTGCAGAGTTGATGCACGTTTCAGACAAAATCGCACTCCTAAACGCCGAACGAAATGCAGCGTGGCACGTACCGTTTACGCCGGAAAACGCCAAACAGGCAGTCTTTATGTTCAACGGCGATGTTTACGAAGGTATGGATGCAAACACATTGAATGCCGATCAAATACAATATCTGCAAAACCATGTCCGTCTGCTTTCGGGGTTGTACGGTCTTCTGCGTCCACTGGACCTGATGCAGCCCTACCGCCTGGAAATGGGGACGCCCTTCGCCAATTCGCGCGGGAAAAACCTGTATGAGTTTTGGGGAGACATCATTACAAACCTTTTAAATGACACGCTTGCCCAAGCAGGCAGCAATACGCTTATTAACCTTGCCTCACAGGAATATTTCAAGTCTGTTAATGTAAAAAAACTTCGGGCGAGGCTGATTACACCGATATTTAAAGATGAGAAAAACGGTAAATATAAAATCATCAGTTTCTATGCCAAGCGCGCACGCGGATTAATGGTGCGCTATGCGGCCGAGCATCATATTACCGATCCTGAAATGCTGAAGTGTTTTAATTATGAAGGTTATGCATTTAATGCAGCAGCCTCAAATGAAAACGAATGGGTATTTATGAGGTCGGAACAAATCAAGTAAAAACAAAAAAGTAGGTATTTTTTGAAAAAAACACTTGGCAAAGTATACGAACTTTATTATTATTCTAGCTTCAAGAAAACGGAAGCGTGGCAGAGCGGTTTAATGCAACGGTCTTGAAAACCGTCGAGGGTTTATAGCCCTCCGTGAGTTCGAATCTCACCGCTTCCGCCATTTCTTGAGAGTAAAACCAAATAAGAATGCAATAGTAGTAGCAAATATTGTATTTTTATTTGGTTTTACTACATTATCGGAAACGTGGCAGAGAGGCTGAATGCAGCGGACTCGAAATCCGCTGAGGGTGCAAATCCTCCGTGGGTTCGAATCCCACCGTTTCCGCCATTTATATTTTTAAAAGTTTTACGAATTTTTGAAACCTAGAGAAATCCCTTTAAATATTAAATATTTGAAGGGATTTTTTTTACTCAACTTATAAGACGCTTTTAAAGCGGTTCAAATTCTTTTAAGTTTTTTATGTTATTTTATTTGGTATCGGAAAAAATCAGGCGAGAAAAACAGAAATGCCAAAAATCGTAACCCCTTTGACGCTGGCCAAAATCAAGGCGGCGCGGCCTAAGGACAAAATTTATAAAATGCCGGACGGCGGCGGTCTTGCCCTTTGGATTTTGCCGTCCGGCAAGAAATCTTGGCGGCTGCAATACAAGAGACCGGATGACGGCAAAGCCGATACGCTGACTTTGGGTTTGTTCCCAAAATTCGGGCTGGCAGATGCAAGGCAGTGGCGCGATGAGGTGCTGGCAAAAATCGCGGCGGGGCGGAATCCGAAAGCCGTATCTGACGATGTGGCGGCAGAGTTCAGATTTGAGAACTGCGTCGTGCGATGGTATGAGCGCTGGGCGAAGTCAGGGGGGAAGATGGGCGATGGAAAAAACGAGCGGTACGCGCGCGCTGTCTTGGCTGCGCTTGAGGAGAATATTATTCCTGACTTTAAAGGTCGAGATATTCGCACGATCGAAACGCATGAAATCGTTTTGAGCCTACGGAAGATGGAGACACGCGGCGTTCTGGAATATTTGAGACGGGTCAAAAGTAGTTTAAATCTGATGTTTGACTACTTCGTGGCCGATGGAACTATAAAAATTAACCCTGTTTCAATTATTGGAAAACAGGTTTTCCAGCGACCAAAAGAGCGGCATTTCGAATCATTGAGGCCTGACGAGCTGCCACTATTGATTGAGAAATTGGAAACTGCCGACGGTATCGGCGAACGGGCGCGGCTGTTGATTTATTGGCAGCTTTTGAGTATGACGCGGCCGTCGGAGGCGGCAGGGACGATGTTGAAAGAAATTGATTTGAAGAAGGGGGTTTGGGAAATCCCGCTTGAACGAATGAAGACGCGGCCGCACGTCGTGCCGCTGTCATCGGCACTCGTGCAGATTTATAACGAGGCGATGAAACTCAACATTAATGGAATTTATTTATTTGAGGGAAGCGGTTTTAAAAAAACGCTTCATCAGGAAACTGCACGGCTGAAATTGAGGCAGAAAATGAAACTCAACACGACCGCCCACGGACTGCGAAGCCTTGCCAGAACGTACCTTCGAGAAAAATATAAAATTCGACGAGACGTGGGGGAGTTGTTGCTGTCCCACGGAATTGCAGATAAAACCGAGCGAGCTTATGACCGATCGGAGCTGCTGGAAGAACGCCGTGAAGCGTTGGAATTATTCGGGCGCGATGTGATGGATCTGCGTGAAAAATTCAAACGGAAAAACGGCGTCGGCGAGTTTTGACCGAAAGCGCGGAAATTTGCATAAAAACGCATAAAAAACGGGCGCGCCAAATAGGGCACGAACCTTATAAAACATAAGGCTTGGACATGGTTTTTATAATGCGTAAAAATGATTATAGTGTACAGAGTGGCCAGGCGCGGAGGGCAGTGCGCGCCGCCGCCCACCTGTCCTTTGGAATTTTCCAATTTTTAGGTTGAAAAAAAGCCGCCCCCGATAATTCAGGGGCGGTTTTTCCGTTTCAGACGGCATCATTGACTGCCGCCGCGGTTGCCACTGCCGCCGTCAACCTACCACATACTCGTCGAAGTCGAATATCTTCAAGCCCGTCCGTTCGTTGACATCAATAAAACTCTGTTGCAGCGGCTTGACCTCATTCATCGCGAACACCTTGGCGACCGTAGCCGCATCGCCGAGGCCACCGGCAGACTTAGGCACAATCCCCATCAGCGCAGGCGGCACGCGGTGAATAGCCATCATATCCTCCGCGCTTACCGCTTTAATGTTCAAGAACTCATCCTTAGCCGCGACCTCCGCGATAGGGATTAACTTAATCCCGTCAGGGTTTCCGCCCGGCGCGCGAAGCAAAACATTTTTAAAATTCCCGTCCCCCTTCGACTGCTTCAACTGACTTTTAACCAAGTCCCAGCCCTGCTCATCGATTTGAGTGTCGGTAGAGTAGAGAATGAACCCAGCGTGCGAACCGTTCTTATAATATCGAACACGAAACCGCGTCGCCGCGCTGTTCAATTCCACTGAATCCATCGCCGCCAAATAATATGGCACCCCGTAGACCTCCTGCCTCAAATTCGGCTGCATCACATGAATAACATCCTCGCCCCGAATCTCATCAAAGACCGGAATAAAACCGTCTTGTCGAAGATAAACAAAGTCCCTCAAATTTGACGCGCGCCGCATATAAAGCGCCAGCCGGTTTCTCAACTCCAAAACCTGACCGCGCCGGTTTCGCACCAACTCAAGATAACCGTTTCCCAAAACCAAATAATTAAAAGCCAGCTTCTCAAATTCCGCGCGGCTCAACAGCGCCGTCGGGCGGAATGTCACCTTCAAAATATTCAACTTCGCCATTACCGCCGACGAATGATGCAGCCCCCGGTTGAGCAGCCGCAACAAATCAAACAAATTCACCGGCGGCTCGAAGTACCGCCCGTTATCAGTGCATCCCGCAAAATCAAACAAACTGAACACATCCGAGCGTTCCTCAAAAGAGAACACCTCAACATCCGATTTAAAATCACTCATAACAAACTCCAAAAAATTAAAAAACATCCACCGTTCCACGGCCAGAAACACCGTCCAACGGTTCCTGATAAAACACCTGCAACGCCGCCCAAGCCACATCCGCGTGGCTCATCTCTTTGGTGCGGCCGCTCACATACGTTACCGAGCGGCCGCTGCCCGTCACCTCCGTGCGAATGCTCAAAAAGGCCGCCGTGAAATCCTTCCAGTCAAGCTCCCACTCAACGCGCCCCTCACGCATCAGCGCGTGCATCTTGTTCACCATCAAGTATTTCTCCTGCATCGAATAATTCACACCGATGACAGGCGGGAAGAAGCCCTGCACCAACTGAAACACCGCCGCGCCCAGCCCAGTCTTATCAATCACAACCTTTCTCACGTTGTACCGCTCGAAAGACTTTCTAATAAATTCAGCCTGACTCTGGAAATCATCGCCGCGCAGCATCTGCCGCTCCACGATACGGAACTTATCCCCAGCGAAACGCGGCGGCACCACAGCCACAAAAGCCGCTGCGTCCCCCGAATCCGCCGGGTCGTAACCGATCCACACCGGCAAATCCCCAACCGGCCGCGCCGCGAAAGGCTTGTAGAAATCAGACCAAGCCTCCCACGAATCGACCGCGCATTTTTGCAAGGCGGAAAACTCAAACACATTGTCGCCTCCCTCGACAAACTCACACATAAACAATTGCCGAAATTCCGCCGGCGAGTTCTCCAATAAAAGCTGGTTACGGTCAAACAGGGTGCAGCCCATCCGTTCCGCGTCATCAAGCGTTACGATTTGCCGCCATTGCCCGTCCTCACAGGCGCGGCCGCCTGCCAGCGCCTCATGGCTCACATCCAGCCGGATATGTTCAGACTTATCCCGCCACTCATTGAATTGTTCACCCGTCCAAAAACCATACGCAGGGTGCGACACCGCAGAGGGCGTAGAAAAATAAGTAATGCGGTATTGCTTCTGCGAAGCCATAGGCTTGGCGAGCCGCGTCAATTCTTTGAAATCAGGAATCCAAAAATACTCGTCCACATACAAATCCCCGTGACGACCCTGTGCCGTGCGCGAGTTCGTCCCCAAAAAGTACAAGACCGCCCCGTTAGCAAGGCGAATATCAGCCCCCTTCAATTCCGCGCCCACCATCTGCGCCATGTCCACCATGTACTGCTTGAACTGAAACGCCTGCGCTTTTGAAGCCGACAAAAACACCTTGTTCTTCCCAGTCGTCAGTGCATCGATAAAGGCTTCACGCGCGAAAAAGAAAGTCGCCCCGATTTGGCGGCTTTTGAGCAGATTCCGAAACCGCACCTTTTGATTCAGCCACACGCGCTGGTAATCGAACATTTGCTCCCTGAAAATTTCCTGAAGCCTCAAAACCTGCTCTGCCGTGAAACTGTTGGGCACCGGCTTTTCCGCTTTCGGCGCACGTTCCCGTTCTTTCCGTTCACGCGGCGGCTTATCGATGGTCGGCACATCCCACGGCATGCCGTCTGAAGACACCGCCGCCGTCTCGTTCAAATCAGGCTGGCGCGCGTCGGCTTTCCTGCCGCCCGAAACCAGCGCGAAGAGCTGGCGCATCTCCTTGTAATCAGCGTCCGACTTTTTAGGCTGCCCGATCAACACATGCAGCCGCATCTCCGCCGACGCCGCCACCCTAGAGAGCGGCGAGCCGCCCTCCCAGTTTTCGCGGCTTTTCCACGAATAAACCGCCGCCGGGTTCAAGCCCAAATGCCGCGCGATGTCCGAAATACGCCAACCCTGCCAAAACAACTCGCGCGCCATCAAGCGCGGGTCGATATTGCTGTTCACCGCCATTTCGCCGGCCATAAAAACTCCCAATCAAATTAAACCCAAACAATCAACCAAAAAGCGCGCCGCCAAAACCCCCAAACCTTTTAAAAAAAACCGCCAAAACCGCCGCCGATAGAAAAAGAGCGGCTCCCTCGCCAAACTAAGCGCACACCCACGCACATACACAGAGAACCCTATGCCATACACCAAGAAAACCGACTGGCGCGTTATCGGCGTGTCGGGCGACACCGTCGACGGGCGCACCATCTCCGAGCGCGAGCTTCGAGAAATGGCCGAGAGCTACGACCCCGACGTGTACGGCGCGCGCATCAACCTCGAACACATCACCTTCATCATCCCCGACTTCATTAGCGGCTACGGCGACGTTGTCGAGCTGAAAGCCGAGCCGTGGAAAAAAGACCCGTCTAAAACCGCGCTGCTCGCCCGCCTCAACATCACGCCCGAGCTGCAACGCCTGTGGGATAGTGGCCAAAAAATCTACACAAGCATGGAAATCACCCCTGATTTCGCCGACACCAAAAAAGCCTACCTGACCGGGCTGGCCATCACCGACAAACCCGCGAGTCTTGGCACCACCGCCAACTACACCGCCGCCAAACACCGCGCCGGAGAAAAATTCTTCAGCGCCTACCGAGCCGACGAAACAAAGGAAACCGTCATGAACGAAAACCAAACCGACCAAGCACTGACCGAGCAGGCAGCCGAGGGCATCTTCGCCCGCCTGTTTAAAAAATACTTCGCCGACGACACACCGGCGGAAACCGAAGCCGCCGAAACCAAGGCAGCAGAAACAGAAGCCGCCGCAACCGTACCGGCGGAAACCGAAGCCGCCGCCGAATACGCGCTCAAGCTCGGCGAGCTGACCGAGAAATACAGCCGCGCCGCCGCCCTGTTCGACAAATTGGACAGCGAAATCGAGGCCGCCCGCTCCGAAACCGCCGAGCTGCGTGCCGAATTCGACGCCTTCAAAGCCGACATCGACACACGCCCGGCAAGCGGCAACCGTGCCGACCACACAGGCACGGGCGCAGGCATCTGCTGGTAAATCCCGTTTCCGACATTTCCCATTTCCCATTCAAGAAAGCAAGCCATGAATAAAACCCAACTCTCCTTCGCAATCGCCGCCATGTTCAGCAGCATCGCCGAAGCACAAGGCATCAGCCGCGAACAAGTCTCCACCGGCTACAACATCACACCGGCGGCCGTACAAACTATGTACGACGAAATCGCCAAAAACACCGAATTGCTGCAAAAAATCAACCTGCGCCCCAAAGCCGAGCAAATCGGCCAGGTCATCGGCCTGTCCTCCGGACTCATCGCCAGCAACACCGACACCGCGCAGCCCGGCAAGGAACGCCAACCGCACAGCATCCACAGCTTGAGCGGCCGCGAATACCGCCTCCAAAAAACCAACTTCGACGCCGCCCTGCGTTATGACGAAATCGACCAATGGGCGCATCTGACCGACTTCCCCGCCCATATCAACAAAAAAATCGCCGAATCCATCGCCCTGTCGCTGGTGACCATCGGCATGAACGGCACGAGCCGCGCCAAAGACACCGACTTTTCCGCCAACCCCATGCTGCAAGACGTAGCCAAAGGCTGGCTGCAGAAAATGCGCGAAGAAAACCAAGCCCGCTGTCTAGGCACGACCGGCACATCCACTTCATCCGTCCCCTACGGCCCGGGCGCGACAGATTACAAAAACCTTGATGCCGTCGTAACCGACGCGCTCAACGTGATGATGGACGAACGATTCGCCGACCGTGCCGACTTCGTCGTCTTGGCGAGCCGCCGTACCGTGGGCGACAAGTATTTGCGCATCGTCAACAAATCGGGCGACACCGCCACCGAGCTGGAAGCAGGCGGCCGCCTGACCAAAGAACGCACGCTCGGCGGCCTGCCCGTGATGTACGTCCCCAACATGCCCGCCAACACCCTGCTGATCACACCGTTGGCCAACCTCTCGATCTACTACCAAACCACCGGCGAACGCCGCCAGGTCGTGGACAACGCCAAAAAAGACCAACTGGAATCTTTGCAAAGCAAAAACATCGATTTCATCGTCGAAGAGTACGGCGCGGCAGTTCTGATCGAGAACCTGACCTACACCAAATAAGCAACAGAAGGGGCGCATGCGCCCCGTTTTCAGAGGTAACGCATGACATTAGCGCGACGCCATTTCGAGCAGGCATCAGCCGCCGCTTCAGAAGGCAACGACCTTTCCGCCCTGACCGCCTATCAGCGGCTATATAAGCGGCTGAAAGAAGACAAGGCGGTTTTAAAAAATATCGCCTCGATTGCCGACAAAAAGCAGGCGAAGGCCGCCATGCTGCCCGCCTACCGCGAATGGCTGACCGGCGTTGTCGAAAAGGGCAGGGCGGCAGCAGGCGACACCCTCACGCCCACGCTGCTGGTTTGGCTCATCGACGCGGGCGAATTAGACGAAGCCATGCCCTTGGCGCGCCTTGCCGTCGCCACCGGCATGGCATCGGGCGACGAATACAGCCGCACCCTGCCTGAAATCATCGTCGAAGAAAGCGCCGATGCCATCACGAAGGGCGCGGCCATCGCCCCCGAAAACCTGCAAACGCTGATTGAGTGGGCATCGGGCAAGGCTTCAGACGGCATGCACGCCGTCAACTTGCCCGATCCCGTCAGGGCGAAGCTGCTCAAAGCGGCAGGCGAAACGGCAGAAAAACAGGGCGATGCCGACCAAGCCCTCGCCCTTTATATAGCCGCCGACGGCTACCACGCGCGGGTCGGCGTGAAGAAACGTATCGCCGCCCTGAAAAAGCAGCAAGAAAACTAACGGCTCCCCCCGCCGTATGGCGGCGCCGCCGCCCCCGCCATACCCCATACAGGAAGACGACATGAACGGCTTCAACTTCAACAACCATGCGCCCCAAAACCGCCAAAGCGGCGATACGCGCTACATCGACAGCGGCAGCTTCTGGCCGCTGCTCGACTTGGACGACCTGCGCCAAGCGCGCGGCATCGATACCACCGTTACCCCCGAACGGCTCTTTGATACAGCCGTTGCCGCCGCCGCCTACGTCAACGACCAACTGACGGGCGGTTTCGGCAGCCGCGCCCACCTGTTCCAACACCTCAACCAAACCGACGACAGGCGCGTCAACGGCGTACCGCTGCCCGAAATCCGCTACCGCCGCGCCGTGTACAGCTACACCGAAGCGCTGCTGCTCGAGGCTTATGGCAGCTACGACGCAACAGGCAAAACCGCATCGCGCAGCGAAGCCAAGCAGAAAGAGGCAGAAGACTGCCGACGCGAAGGACACCATGCCGTCGCCGAACTCTTGGAGCGCCCGCGCATCGACAGCGAGCTGATTTGATGAAACACGCCGACACCGTACAGACCGCCGAAGGCGACACCGTCAGCCGCATCGCCTACCGCTATTACGGCGAATCTGGCGGCATGGTCGGGCGCATCCTCGACGCGAATCCCGGCTTGTGCCGCCACCGCGCCCTGCTGCCCGCCGGCCTGACCGTCGTCATGCCCGAGCGCGCCCCGTCGGGTGCCGTTCCCACCCTCAACCTCTGGGATTGATATGCAAGACAAAACCACCACCGCCGTCAACGCCGCCGTCATCGTCATCGGCAGCTACCACGTTCACACCTCCGTCGCATTCGGCGCGCTCATCGGCGCGAGCCTCTTCATCTTGAGCCAACAGGCGGAGCACCCGCTCAACAAAGCATGGCTCTTCGCCGTCTCCTTCATCGGCGGCATATTCGGCTATTCCGACGCTGAAGAAATTATCAATTGGGCGCTCCCCGGCGAGCACCTGCACATCAACAGCTTCACCGCCGCCGCCCTCGTTTCCAGCCTTGCCGTCGTGGGCATCAAATACATCATGGGCAGGCTTGCCGACCGCCGCCCCGCCAAAGCCGCCAAGCCCGAGAAAGAAGAGGAGGCCGGTCAATGAATACCGTCCAAGCCGCCGCCGTCATCACCCTGTCGCTGACCGCCGCCGCGCGCATCGTCTTGTTTGACACGCGCGGCAAAACCCACAAGCCGCTGCCCGCCTTCATCGCCTGGCTGACCGTCGTCTGGTTGGGCAGCCTTGCATTCGCCGCCGCCTTCTCACTGTACAACCTTACCTGCTGGCTGCTCATCTTCGGCCTTGCCCTGCATACCGGCGCCGTCTTGTGGAGCGGCGGCAACATCAGCCGCATTCAGCCCAAACGCGACGCAAAACCCCAAAAGGAAGCCAACCCATGCAAAACATCAATTTCGACTGGATGCGAGGAGACGACGAGCGCGAAGTCCTCCTCATCGAACAAGGCGGCGCGCCGTTCGACCTCACCGGTTACCGCGCCGACCTGCACATCAGGCCGGAAGAAGGCAGCCCCGTCGAGCTCTCGACGGGCAACGGCCTCACCATCGAAAACCACCAAATCACCATCGAAATCGCGCACGAGAAAACCAAAAACGCCGAATGGCGAGCCGCGCCCTGGGATTTGCAACTGACCTCGCCCGAGGGCAGGGTCAAAACCATCTGCGGCGGCATCGTAAGACTTCGCCAAGACATCACGAGGTAGGCCATGAGCTGCAAGACCGAAATCACCGTCAAATTGGAAGAAAAAAAGCCTCTGACCGTGCGGCTTGCCCCATGCGCGGCAGAGCCGACGAAACCCGAGCCGACCGATCTGCCGACCTTGGCAGATTTAAAAACCCACTACCTCATCGCCAGACTTTAACCCGCCGCCTTTCAGACGGCATTACCGGAGCAAAACATGGAAACCGCAAACATCAAGAAAACGCTGGAAGACTTCGCCCAATTCCTAGGCGAGCAAGAAAAAGCCTTAAAAACCGCGCTGACCGCCAGCATCGGCACGGCGAAGACAGAAGCCGTTGACGCGGCAGGCTTGGCGGCCGATGCAAAAATCAGTACCGCCAAGAGCCAAATTCAAACCGGCTACGAAGCCGCCATCGCGGCTTTGAAGACGGAACTTTTGGGCGGCGCGTCCGAAGAGCTGGACACGTTCAAAGAGCTTGCAGATGAACTGATGCGCCTGAAAGAGGGTGGCAGCAGCACCCCAGACGCGCTGCTGCAAAAGATTACGGAGGCGAAGCAGACCGCCGATGGAATCAAAACCGACATTGAGTCCATCACGCTGGAAGGTTTGAAAAACAGCTACACGGCGGCTTTGGCTTAAGGTTTCACGGGGAAGCCCTGCGCTTCCCATAGGGGAGTAAGACATGAGTTTACAAAATGTGCTGGAAGGCTTTTCCGGCTTTGTTGCCGCCGAAATTGCGGCGGCAGGGGTGTTGAATGGCGACGGCAGACCCGACCTGAAGCCAGAAATGGATGGAAAACCGAAGGGCACGCTCTACAAAGACAACGCCGTTACCGACGGCGCGGTGCTTTGGCTGAAAACGGGCAACGGCAGGAATTGGAAGGTTGTCAGCGGCGATACGGGCTGGCTCAAATTGAAGAAAACCGCCTCCCTGTTCGGCAACGTGTTCATCAAGATTCGCCGCATCGGCGATACCGTGTTCTACGCCTTCGGCGGCGGCAGTTGGGGCTGGTTCGGCATCACGCGGCGCGGTGCGCCCGGTTTCGCCGGGCACGGTGCATTTAAAGAGAAGGGCGTGAGAATTATTCCGCCCGGCGGCATTCCCGAAGGATTCCGCTCCTCCGATTCGCTGGTGGGCAACATCTACAAGGACGGCGCGTCCGTGTACGGCACGATTTATTTAGGCGGCATTAGCGATTCAAATTTTATCGCATTAGGTTTCCAAGAGAACATCCCGACCGACCGGGACACGCCCGACATCCGCGTTTCCGCCCTCAGCTACCCGACCGACCAAGCATGGCCGCGATTGGACGTGTTGAGACCTCAGGGATTTATTGCTTAAGGAGTTTTCATGGAAGAGAAGCAAACATTACCCGACAGCCGCCCACCCACGCCTTACCACATATGGGACGGCAGCGAATGGCTGCTGCCCGAAGCAGTACGCGAAACCGCCCGCTATTGGGCGGCGGCGGAAAAGTGGGAAGAAATCAAACAGAAACGGCACGACAACCTGCGCGGCGGCGTGTATGTCGAGTCTGTCGGTAAGTGGTTTCACAGCACGGATGAAGCGCGGGCGCAGTACACATTCATGCGCACGCTGCCAGCCCTGCCACCCGATTTGATGTGGAAAACGATGGACGGAAACTTCGTCCACCTGACCCGTCCTCTGTTGGACGAGTTGAGCTTGAAGCTTATCACCGATGAACAGAAAGATTTTGCCAATGCCGAGCGGCACCGCGCCCTGTGCACGCAGTCGCCCGACCCGTGGAATTACGACTATTCAGACGGTTGGGTAGCCGTCTATCACTAAGGAAAAAACAAATGACAGAACTCCCATGGCTTACCGAGGCCAGAAAACACATCGGCTTGAAAGAAATTCCCGGCGCGAAACACAACCCCGTGATTCAGTCATGGCTGAAAGAAATGGGCAGTTTCACCGGCGCCGCAAAATCTTGGTATTCCGACGACGAGACCCCGTGGTGCGGGCTGTTAGTCGGCTACTGCCTAGGCAAGGCAGGACGCGCCGTCATCAAAGACTGGTACCGCGCCAAAGCATGGGCGGCGGCAGGTTTGACCAAGCTCAACGCCCCCGCCTACGGCTGCATCGCCGTCAAATCGCGCCAAGGCGGCGGCCATGTGTTCTTCGTTGTCGGCAAAGACGCGAAAGGCAGGATTTTGGGATTGGGCGGCAATCAGGGCAATACCGTTTCTATTGTGCCGTTCAATCCTGCTGACATCGACGGCTATTTCTGGCCGTCCAAGCTCGTCGGGCTGACCCCCGTTCCATCGTTCCCCGCGCCGGAACGCTACCGGCTGACAGCTGCCGCCGCGACCGGCGCGCAAGGCGCAAGCGAGGCGTGAGGTGCAACCATGACCGACATCATCGACCAAGCCTGCGCGCTGGAAGAGCGGATGCGCGATTACTGGCTGGCGCGCCATCAAGAGCAGGCGGCCGATGCACCGTCTGCCCAAGAGTGCGAAGAATGCGGCGAGATTATCCCGGAGGCGCGGCGGCTCGCCGTCCCCGGCTGCCGCCTGTGTATCGAATGCCGCCGCGAAGAAGAGCAGCGGCAGAAATTCAAGAGGTAGAAATGGAGAGATTCAAGCCAAGAAACAAGACCGGCGAAGAATTCGAAGACTACGAGGGATTTGTTGAAAAGTTCAAGCCTAAAAAAACGACCGACGACTGCTACACGCCACCCGCTGTTTACGCGGCGGTGCTGGAATGGGTAAAGGAGGAAATCGGCATTGCCGACGGGCTGGAAGTCATCCGCCCGTTTTATCCGGGCGGCAACTACCAAGCCGAAAATTACGCGGGCAAGGTCGTCATCGACAATCCGCCGTTTTCGATTTTGGCGGAAATCATCAATTTTTATCAATCGCGGCGCATTCCGTTTTTCCTATTCGCGCCGCGAATGACCTGCTTATCAGGCTACCGCGCCGGAATGGAAAACCTGACCGCCGTATTCGGTTGTAAAGACATAACCTACGAAAACGGCGCCGTCGTGCCGACCGCGTTTCTCACCAATATGATGGGCGACGTGAAGATACGCGTTTCCGAAACGCTAGAAGCCAAGCTCAAGGCGGCGGTGCCGTCTGAAAAAAAAGCCTTCCCAAAATACACCTACCCCGACAACCTCATCAAAGCGGCAGACTTGGAGCAATACGGCGAGCTGGAAATACGCCGCTCCGACACGCTGCCAGTAAACGCGCTGGACGCGCAGAAGCCGCTCGGCAAAACCGTATTCGGCAAAGGGCTGCTGCTTTCAGATAAGGCGGCAAAAGCAGCAAAAGTGGCAAAAGCAGCAAAAGCAGCAAAAGCAGCAAAAGCGGCAAAAGCGGCAAAAGCGGCAAAAGCGGCAAAAGCGGCAAAAGCAGCCAATGTCATTGTCTGGACGCTCTCCGAGCGCGAGCAAAAATTAATCGAAGCATTGGGGAATTAAATGCAATACCCGCAGAAATTGAGGGAGGCGGTGCAGCGGCACCTGCCCGAATTGGCGCAGAACCCCGACAAGCTCACGCTGTTCGTTACAGGCGGCCGCGTGACGGCGTCGAAGGGTACGTTGAGCCACGAAACGCGGTACCGACTAAGCCTCATCATCACCGACTTCACCGGCGACGTTGACGTGTTGAACGCCGTCGTCATCGACTGGCTTCAGGAATACAGCCCCGAAACCATCGGGCCGGGCGACACCGCGCCGTCTGCCTACACCTTTGAAATCGAGCATTTGGGCAACCGAGCCTGCGACATCCTCATTGAGCTTGAATTGACCGAGCGCACCGCCGTTCTGACCGACGGCGAGGGCAACATCCGCATCGAACACCCGCGCAACGCCAACCGCCGCGAGCTGATGAACACGTTGGGCATCGAAGACGGGCGGCGGCCATGAGCAACGACGCATTAAGTCTCTACATTAAAAACATCGACGAATATATCGCCAGACTCTCCCCGGCAGAGTTGCGCCGTCTGAAAAGCGACATTGGCAAAGTCGTCCTCAAAGCCAACCGACAGCGCATCCGTGCCAACATCGAGCCTGAAGGCAACGCCATGACGCCGCGCGCCGGGGACGAGGAAGAAGGCAGGAAGCTCAGAAAAAACGAGCGGCTCAAGCCGGGGCAGGAATTCTATTACATCGGCTCGTACGGCAGACACAACGGGAGCATCCGCCGTCTGAAAAACGTTAAAACCCCGGCTTCCGCCGCCGCCAAAACGCGCATCGACACCGCCCCCTACGATCCGCAATACGAATGGGGCTACGAATTAGAGACGGGCGGCGTGTCAAAATTCAACCGCGACTACATCCGCGTCTTAGACGGCAAGCCCGCCAAGAAGCGGCTGAAAACGCGGATGTTTACCAAAATCCACCGCGCCAAATACCTGAAATCACAGATTAACAGCTTGGGCGTCGCCATCAAATTCGTCAGCGGCCTGACAGCCTACATCGCCGCCGCCCACCAATACGGCGAAGACAACCGCCCCGAGCGTCATCTCTTGGGTTTTAGTCATGACGACCTCGAGATTATCGAGAATCTCGTCATCAGTCACATGGCCGCGCACGAATAAAAAAGGCTGTCTGAACCCAAAATTCAGACGGCCACTCTTTTAAAAAAAACCCCGAAACCCGAAACCGCAACCGCCGATGCCGCGCATTGGGCACACTTTACCCAATTGAAAACGAGGCCGTGCCATGACAGCAGAACTTAACCGGAAAACAGCCAACCTCATCAAAGAGGGTACGGTTTCCCAAACCGACCCCGCCGCCAACCGCGTGCGCGTGAAGCACGGCGAATTGGAAACCGACTGGCTGCCGTACTTCGTCCCCTTCGCAGGCGGCGTCAGCGTACACCGCCTGCCCAGCGTCGGCGAATACTGCACCGTCATCTCGCCCAGCGGCGACACGGCGGGCGGCTTGGTTTTGTGCGGCATCGCCTCCGACCGCTTCCCCGCGCCGTCAACCGACCCCGCCGACACCGTCGTCAAATTTCCAGACGGCGGCGTCATCCGCTACAACCACAACAGCGGCGCGATGGTACTTAAAGCCATCAGCAGCCTGACCATCGATACACCCGAAACCACCGTTACCGGCAATCTGACCGTCAAGAAACAGACGACCAGCCAAGGGCTGCTGACATACCAAAATGGCATGACCGGTACAGGCGGCGCGGGCGGCGCGACCACTATCAGCGGCAACATCAACCACACCGGCACGCTCTCAAACAGCGGCGACATCACCGCCAACGGCATCAGCTTAAGCAGCCACACCCACCCCGGCGACAGCGGCGGTACGACGGGTGCGCCGAAATGATGAACGCACGAAACGGCAGGCTTGCCGACACTGCCGCCCACATCAGGCAGTCGGTAGAGAATATTTTATTCACCCGAATCGGCACGCGGCTCATGCGCGAAGAATACGGCAGCTTGCTCCCCGAATTGATCGACATGCCCATCACGCCCGCGCTTTTGCTGCAATGCCGCACCGCCGTCGTTGTCGCCCTCGCCCGCTGGGAGCCGCGCATCGACGTTCAGACGGCAACTGTTGCCGCAGGGCAGGGCGGCAGCCTGAAAATCAGCATCAACGCCCGTATTCGCCGCAACGGGCAGGCCGTTTCCTACGAAATCGAGAAAACACATGACCGAGCTTGACATTTCGCGGCTGCAGCCGCCATCCGCCATCGACAGGTCGGACTTTGAGGAAATATTTTCCAGAAAAAAAGCCGCCTTAATTGCCTTATGCCCGGAATCAATCCGCGAAACCGTCGCCCAAACGCTGGAGCTTGAATCCGAGCCGCTCACCATCGACCTGCAACAGCAGGCGTATCAGGAGCTGCTCGTCCGACAGCGCATCAACGAGGCGGTCAAGTCTAACCTTTTGGCATTTGCACAGGGCACCGACCTAGACCACCTCGCCGCCGCCTACGGCCTGACCCGTAAAACCCTGCGCGCCGCCGACCCTGACGCCCATCCACCCGTTGCCGCCGAATACGAAACAGACGGCGACCTGCGCCGCCGCGTGCAGGCGCATCCCGAAAAATATGCCGCTGCCGGGCCGCGTGCTGCCTACGAAGCCCACGCCATCGATGCTCACCCCCAAATCACCCACGCGCGCGCCATTCGCCGCGAAGCGGGCAGCGTGGAAGTGTTCATCAAGACACAGGGCGGTACGCCCGACGAAACCGTCTTGGCCGCCGCACGCGAATACCTGTCTGCAGAGACGCGCCGCCCCTTGTGCGACAACGTCCAAGTTTCCGCCGCCCAACCCAAAGACGTGGCGGTAGAGTACACCGCCGAATATCAAGACAATTTCGACCGCGCCGCCGTCCGTGCCGCCGCCCGCGTAGCTTTAGACGGCTTGTGGCAGCAAAACCGGCACATCGGTGCATCTGTCGCCCTCTCCAAAATCATCGGCGCGCTCGATACCGAGGGCATTAAAAAAATCACGCTGCACCGCCCGACCGCCGACATCGTCTGCGGCGAAGGCGAATATATCCGCATCACCGAAACCACCGAGCGCGAATGATGAACAGCACCATCCCGTCCAACAACAGCCCCCTGCAGCACGCGCTCGCCCGTCTGACCGACGGCGAAACCGCCGCGCTTGATACCGATGCCGTCAACCGGCAGCTCGACCCCGCCCGATGCGATCCCGCCTTTCTGCCCTTCCTCGCTTGGCAGCGCAGCATCGAAACGCCCGAAGGCTGGGAATTGGCGCAGACCGACGAAGCGCGGCGCCGACTCATTGCCGCGTTTGACGAAATCCACGCCCACAAAGGCACGCCCCACGCCATCCGCCAACTGTTCCGCCTGCTCCAGTTGGGCGAAGTCCAAATCATCGAGCGCGCCAACGAGTTCACATGGAACGGCGAAGCCCTGTTCGACGGCAGCCGATCATTCGGCGGCAGGGCGGGCGACTGGGCGAAATACAGCATCGTGCTGACCCGACCCGTCAGCATCAGGCAGGCCGCCCAAATTCGCGCCCTGCTCGAACACATCGCGCCGTTGCGCTGCCAACTGCTGCGCCTCGACTACCGCGCCAACCCGCACCGGTGGAACGGCGAAATCAGATTTGATGGCGAATACAGTTTCGGCAATGCCTGACGCGCCGACCAATTAAGAACCAAGCAAAGGAATTAAAAAAATGGCAAACGCAACCGAACAAAACCAATTCGACCCCGCCGTGCGCCTCATCGAACCCGGCGACAGCGTCGTAGGCGGCGCGGGCGCGCCCATCAACCAGCCGCTCCAAGCCCTCGCCAATCGCACCATCTGGCTCAAAAACCAAACCGCAGCCCTTCAGACAGCAACGGCAGGCAAAGCCGCATCAACCACCGCCGTCAACGCAGGCAACGGACTGTCGGGCGGCGGCAACCTGACCGCGTCCCGCACCATCGCACTGGGTACGCCCGGCCAAATCACCGCCCAAAGCCAAAACGCCGTACAGAGCAGCAGCCACACCCACGCCATCGACACCGCCACCACATCACGCGCCGGCATCGTGCAGCTTGAGAGCAGCACCGGCAGCCAGGCGGAAGACCGCGCCGCTACGCCCAAAGCCGTCAAGGCCGCCTACGACAAAGCCATCGAAGCCATCAACGCGGCGCGCGGTATTAATATTCCGTCGGTCGGCACCGCCTCAACATCACACGCCGGCATCGTCATGCTCGACAACAGCACCGACAGCCAGGCGGAAGACCGCGCCGCCACGCCCAAAGCCGTCAAAGCCGCCTACGACAAAGCCGCCGAAGCCGCTAATGCCGTCAGTGCCTTCAGCATTCCGACCGCCTCTATATCACGAGCCGGCATCGTCCAACTGGCAGACCGAATCAGCAACACCGCCGCCGACGCAGGCAAAACCCCCACCACCGCCGCCGTCAACCGCGCCATTGACGAGCTGGGAGAGAACGTATTGGGCAGAATCGGACAAGCCAACACCCGTATCGACACCGCCGTCTTCCTCACCGGCGACCAAACCATCACCGGCGCGAAAATCTTCCAATCCGACATCAAAGCCAGCGCCAGCACCGCACACGCCGCCGCCGACCGCTACATCAGGCTGGGCGCGGACGCCACCGGCGCGTATGCCGTGAATTCAAAAAGCAACAAGGTTTTGTATTTGAAACACGACGGCAACCTTACCTACGACGGCCACAACGTCCTGCTAGCACGGGATATCAGCAGCGCCGTCAATTTGAACGACAGCAACAAAGTCGCATCGGCTGCCGCCGTGAAAACCGCCTACGATGCAGCCACCGACGCATCCGCCGCCGTGCAGAATATGGCATTAACCGGCAACGCCGCCGAGAACGGCTGGCTCAAGCTGCCAAACGGCATCTTAATGCAATGGGGAAAGGCGACGATCGAGGGCGTTCACCGGCAAAAAGAAATCTTTTTCCCCGTCGCTTTCAGGGAAATTTATTCAATCGCAAGCTCTGCCTATTTCCCCAATGCGCGGTACTGGGACAACATGTCCGGAAGCGTTGTGATTCGCTCCTATGCCAAGAATAAATTCGCTGCGCAGGTCGGTTCTGTTTATGCGGACGCGTCCGGCGCCGACACCTGCATTTTATGGTTTGCCGTAGGCAAAGCCGCCTGACCGCCGACAAACCGACAGAAAGAACAAACATGACGATTTATTTTAAAGACCAAGCCTTTTACGACTGCGACACCCCCGAACAAGCACCCGAGGGCGCGCTTCCCGTAAGTCCCGAACAACACGCCGAGCTGCTCGCCGCCCTCAATTCCGGCTGCATCGTGTCTGACGATTTGACCGTTTCACCGCCGCGCCCATCCGAATACCACATTTGGGACGGGGAAAAATGGAAAATCAGCAAAGCCGATGCTGCCCGCCTCAAGACCGCCGCCATCGCCTCAGTGTGGGAACGCATCAAACAGAAACGGCACGAAAACCTACGCGGCGGCGTGTATGTTGAATCGGCTGCCAAGTGGTTTCACAGCACCGATGAAGCCCGCCAGCAATACACCTTTATGCGCACGCTGCCACAACTGCCGCCCGATTTGATGTGGAAAACGATGGACGGCGGCTTCGTCAAGCTCACGCGCGAACTCTTGGACGAGTTGAGCCTGAAGATGTTGGCCGACGAACAGAAAGACTTTGCCAATGCCGAGCGGCATCGCACCCTGCTGGAACAGGCGGAACAGCCTGAAACCTACGACTATTCCGACGGCTGGACGGAAATTTATAAGGAGGAATCATGACTAAAAAAACGATCTACCTCGCCTTATACAAAGGCAACCGAGAGGGCTGGAGCATTGCCTCAGTCAAAGCCAGATTTGGGGATTGGATAACGCGCAAAATTACGCGCGGCATCTACTCCCATTGCGAAATCGCCGTCCCCTGCGCCAACGGCGGCTACGCCTGCTATTCGTCCTCCATCCGCGACGGCGGCGTGCGCGTCAAGAAAATGGATTTGCCGTCTGAAAAATGGGATTTGATCGAACTGCCCGGCGTTACCGCCGCAGATCTCGACCGCGTATGGCAGGAGGCACAGGGCAAGAAATACGACTGGTCGGGAGCAATCGGCACGGTTTTAAAAATCCGCCAACGCCCCGACAGATGGTTCTGTTCCGAATTTTGCGGGGCAGTCATGGGCATTCCAGACGGCTGGCGGTTCTCCCCGAACGACTTGGCGGCCATCGCCCAAAAGGGCGCGCGATGAACCCTTACCGATTTTGCCAAACACAAATCGACAAGTGGACGGAAATCAGCCGCCGACCTTGCCCTGTTTGAACGGGCGGAAAAAGAAATCGCCAACTACCGAGAAATGCAGAAACGCTACGCGCCCGAAAACGTGAACGCTTCAGACGGCATCCCCGCTAAAACCAACCCGTAAAACACGCGCGGCTTTCCGCCCCCGCCGCCCTGATTTTTAATATCGAAATCCATTCCCCGAAAGGACAACGCACATGGCAACCGCCAACCGCCACCACGGCATCACCGCCAACGAATACACAGAAGGCGTACGCAGCATCGGCGACATCTCCACCTCCGTCATCGGCATGGTTTGCACCGCCGACGATGCGGACGTGAAGGCCTTCCCGTTAAATACGCCCGTTTTTTCAACCTCTGCCTATGACCTGCTCGGCAAAGCAGGCAGCAAAGGCACGCTCGCAAAATCGTTAGACGCCATCGTCGACCAAGCTGACGCGCAGGTCGTCATCGTGCGCGTGGCCGACAGTAAAAACGCGGAAGAATTAAAAGCCAACGTCATCGGCACTGCCGAGGGCGGCGTGTTCACCGGCTTGAAAGCCCTCCGACGCGCCAAAGCCGTAACAGGATTCACCCCCAAAATTCTGGGCTGCCCCGAATTAGACGGCCAAGACGTATTGACCGAATTGGTTGGCGTGGCACAAGCCACCCGCGCCTTTGTGTACGGTGCAGCAGGCGGCAGCGGCGACATTACGGAAGTCGCCAACTACCGTAAAAACTTCGGCGCGCGCGAGTTGATGCTCATCGACAACGAATTTATGACGTTCGACCCGACCAGCCGCGCATCGGCACCTGCCGCCACCATCGCCCGCGTTTTGGGCGCGCGCGCCAAGCTCGACCGCATCGCAGGCTGGCACAAATCCATTTCAAACACCGAAATCAACGGCGTTTCCGCTCTCAAATTCGCGCGTACCTTCGACCTGCTCGACAAGAACTGCGAAGCGAACACCCTGAACAATGCCGACGTAACCACTCTGATCAGGGAAGACGGTTTCCGCGTATGGGGCAACCGCACATGCACCAACGACAGCATGATGGCGTTCGAAGTGGCTACGCGTACCGCCCAAACCATTCAGGAAACCATCGCCTCCGCCTTCATGTGGGCATTGGACAAACCGATGCACCCAAGCCTGATGGAAGACATCATCATGGCGGTGAACGCCAAGCTCGCCGAATATGTGAGCAAAGGCTACATCCTCGGCGCGCGCGTCTTCGTCGACAAAACCTTGAACACCTCCGAAACCGTGCAGGCGGGCAAGTTCGCCGTCAGCTACGAGTTCACATGGGTGCCGCCGCTGGAAAACCTAACATTCAACCAGCACGTCTCCGATACCTTCTTCGTGAACCTTGCCGACAAGGTCGTCAGCTTCGCCAACACCCTCAAACCGACTACGGTTTGATGCCGTCTGAAAGGAAGAAAATATTATGAAAATGCCCAAAGTCCTAAAAGGCTTCAACCTGTTTGTCGACGGCGTGAACCAGTATGGCGTCGTCGTGGACATCACACGCCCCAAAATCAGCCGCCAAACCGAGACCTACACGCCGGGCGGCGCGATGACAGAAATGACCGTCGTCCACGGCTTTGAAAAGCTGACGATGGAAATCACATCAAAAGGCTACGATGCCGACATGCTCAAATCAATGTCCGGCAGCATCGGCGGCAAGCTGCTTCGCTATCAGGGCGCATTGCAGGAAGAAGACGGCACAGGCTACCAAGTATTAAAAGGCGAAGCGCGCGGCCGCATCACAGAAGCCGACCCCGGCAGCGACAAGCAGGGCGAGGGCGGCGAGCATAAATTCACGGTTGAGCTGGTTTACTGGAAAGAATCCGTGGACGGCGAGCCGATTGTCGAAATCGACGTTATCGCCAACAAAGCCGTATTCGGCGGCAACGACGAACGCGCCGGATTGCGCGGCGCATTGGGCCTTTAAACAGAAGGGGCGCGCGCCCCTTTTCAAACAGGATAAAAAATGAAACAGACCATCAAAATCAACGACGACGGCACCGTCTCGGTCGAGCTGTCAAACGGCGGCCGCTACACCCTGCGCGAGCCATTGGCCAAAGACATGGAAGGCTTAGGTCAGGATTTGATTAAAATCAAACACACCGACAGCGTGCAAAAGCTGCTGGCCAAAATCTCAACGCCGCCCCTGACGCGCATCCAATACGGGCAGCTCACCCTGTCCGACGCGCAAGTGTTGAACGCAGCGATTGATTTTTTTTCAGCGCCGCCGTCAGCCAAAGCCGAGATGCAGGCAGCCATGCAGGAATTGGGCTACTCCCCGGATTCAAATACCGAGCCGACACCTTCGCCCGAATCATAAGCGGCGCGCCCGACATCTTCCAGACGGCGGCAGAGGCGGGCGGCAAATCCTACCGCCTCATCGACGACTGCATCGCCCAATGCGCAGCTTCATTCGGCAGCTTGGAACGCTTCGAACAGTGCAATGCTGCCGAATTGCTCGACTGGACAGATCGCGCCGTCAGAATCAGCACCCCCGAATAAAAAATGCCGTCTGAACCCCTTTCAGACGGCATTTTTAAAGGACTCCAACAATGCCTAAAAACCTAGAATTAAAAATCATCATGTCGGCAACCGACAAAGCCAGCGCGGCTTTTAAAAAGCTGCGAGAGGGCGGCAACGTTTTAGCGCAAAGCCTGAAAAAGGCAGAGGCAGAATTGCATGATCTGGATAAAGCCCAAGCAAATCTATTAAGGAAAAACAAATTAAATAAAGAATTAAGCAAAAACGGCGAAGCAATAAGAAAAACCGCCGCCGAAATCCGCCGCCTGAATAACGAAATCGCCAAAACAGGAACAGCGAGTAAAGAGCAGGAAAAAGAATTAAGAAACTTGACCAAGGCAAATGAAAAGCGGACGCTGGCACAAGAGAAAAACTGGGAGAAAGTCAGAAAACTTGACCAGGCATTAGCCGCCGCCGGTATCACGGCCAAGAGATTCACAAACGCGCAAGACCAATTAAATAAAAAACACGAAGCGGCATCTAAAGCAGTAGAAAAACAACGGCTGGCATACGAAAAATTACAAAATGCCCAAAATAAAGCCGCCGCCGCCAAAGCCCAAATGGGCGATGCCGCGATGCGCGCCACCACCATGATGTACACCGCGCGCGGAATCGCAGACACCACGCGCAACGTCTTATCCGCGCCAGTTGCAGCCTACGCCCAAAGCGAAACCGCCTCCACCGACCTGCGCGCGGCCATGATGGACAACACGGGCAAAGTTTCCGCCCAATACAAAGACATCGACAACCTGGCCACACGCTTGGGCGACCGCCTGCCGGGTACGACCGCCGACTTTAAAAACCTGATGACCATGCTGATCCGTCAAGGCATGAGCGCGCAGACCGTCTTGGGCGGTACGGGCGAAGCCGCCGCGCTCTTGGCAGTACAACTCAAAAAAAGCCCCGATGCCGCCGCCGAAATGGCAGCCAAGCTGCAAGACGCAACGCGAGGCACAGAAAAAGAGATGCTGGCCATCATGGATCAAGTCCAACGCCTCTACTATTTAGGCGTGGACGACAATAATATTCTTGGCGCGTTTTCCACCCTGGCTCCGGCACTAGATTTGATGAAAGTCAGCGGTGAGCAAGCCATGAAAACCATGGGGCCGCTGATTGCGATGCTTGATCAGTCTGGAATGTCGGGTGAGAAAGCGGGCAACGCTTTACGTAAAGTATTTGACCGTTCTTTGAGCGTGGAGAAATTTGAGAAGCTTAAAAAACTGACGGGCGTATCGTTGGATTTTACAGACGGCAAGGGCAATTTTGCCGGACTGGAAAAAGCATTTACCGAACTGGCCAAACTTAAAAACCTGACCGATGTGCAGCTCAAGCAAGTGTTGGGCAAGGTATGGGGTGATGATGCCGAGACTATCGGCGCATTAACTACCATGATTAAAAAAGGCAAGGAAGGTTATGATGAATACGCTAAAAAAATGCAGGCGCAGGCCAGCCTCAATCAGCGCGTCAACGACCAGCTCGGCACGCTCGCCAACCTCTGGGACGCGGCCAGCGGCACGTTCACCAACTTTTTAGCCAAGATGGGCGAATCCGTCGCCCCCCAATTGAAAGAGCTGACCAAATGGATCGGTGGAATCAACGAAAAATTGAGCGATTGGGCGGCGAAGAATCCCGAAACCGCCGGCGCCATCATGAAAACCGCCGCCGTCATCGGCGTATTTCTGACCGCCGTGGTCGGCATCGGTGCCGCGCTTTCCGCCGTCCTCGTCCCCATCGCCTTATCGAAATTCGCATTTTTCAGCCTATTCGGTGGAATGGGCAAAGTCATCGGCGGCGCGTTGGGCTTGGCGGGAACGCTGCTGAAGCTGGGCGGCGCGTTGGCGGCGTTCGGCGCGAAAGCCTTGGTTTTCTTGGCTACCAACCCATTCGGCTGGGCCATCCTCGCCGTCGGCGCGCTCGTCGCCCTGTACGTCTACTGGGATAAAGTCAAAGCCGCTTTAATCACTGGCTGGGAATGGATTAAAAAAACCTTTGCCGCCAATCCCCTGTTGTACGCCTTCACCGGCCCGGTCGGCGTCATCGTGTTGCTAGGTACGCACTGGAAGCGTCTATGGAACGCGCTGGTTTCAGGCTGGGAGTGGCTGAAAAAAGTATTTTCAAGCAACCCGATTGCTGCCGCGCTCCACGCCGCCGTCAACCCGATAGGTGCGCTAATTGCCAACTTTGACAGGCTCAAGGCGGCCGCATCGGGCGCGCTGGATTGGATGAAAAAAGCCGTCGGTATCGGCACGCCCGCCAAAGCAGCGGAAACGGCAGCAAAAGCCCCGACCACCAAGCCGCGCGGCTTTTCCACCGGCGGCTACACCGGCGCGGGCGGCGTCAACGAAGCGGCGGGCATCGTCCACAAAGGCGAAGTCGTCTTCAGCCAGCGTGATGTAGCGCGTTTCGGCGGCTGGCAGGCGGTCGAAGCCCTGCGGCGCGGCGGCGCGGGCGTACTCGCCGCCATCGGCAACCGATTGGGCATGGGTCATTCAGACGGCAAACACGCGCCCCTGCCGAGTCCCCAGCGTTTCCATGCCGCACCCGCCGCCGTTGCAGGCGACACCATTACCGTCAACGTACACGCCGCTCCCGGCATGAACGAAGACTCGCTCGTCTCCAAAATCATGGCGCACCTGCAAGAACACAGCCGCGCCAAGCAGCGCCGACTCAATTCCTCCTATTTTGATAAGGATTAAAAATCATGATTCTGCTCGGTACTTTGGGCTTTTTCGTTTTTGTGATGAAAACCGTGCCCTTCAACCAAATCAGCCGCAGCCAGTCTTGGCGGCATCCCGACCAAGCGGCGGTCGGCACCATGCCGCCCTCACAATTCACCGGCAAAGACCCGGAAGAAATTACCATCGAGGCAGAGCTGCGCCCCGAGGTAACGGGCGGCCCTGCCGACATCGAGCTTTTGAGACTTATGGCAGACACCGGCAAACCGTACCCACTCATCAGCGGCACAGGTCAAATCATGGGCAGCTACGTCATCACCGGCATACAGGAGCGCGGCAGCCGCCTGAACCAAGACGGAAGCCCGCGCGCCATCTCGTTCAGCATGACGCTCAAAAAAGTATCAGACAGCCCGCTAGGATTGGAAGGTACAGCCCTCAACGTCGCCGTCGCCACCGTTCGCAGCCTCACAGGAATTTAACCATGCCCGACTTCGCATCAGCCGCCAAAAACGCCGCCGGAAAAATATTCGACCAAATCAGCGGCAAAAACGCCCGACATCTGACCCCTCAAGCCGTGTTGACCATCAACGGCCGCCCATTCGGCACCAAGACCCAAAGCCGCATCATCAGCATCAGCCTGACCGACAAGCGCGGTTTTGAAGCCGACGAGCTGAACATCGAGCTTGACGACGAAGGCGGCGCGATCGCCATTCCAGAAATCGGCAACGAAATCACGCTGCAACTGGGCTACGCCGAAACAGGATTGATTGACAAGGGCAAGTTCAAAGTATCGGAATTTACCGCATCAGGCAGCCCCGACCGCCTCAACATCACCGCCCGCGCCGCCGACCTGGCCGAAACACTCGCCGAGCAGGTAGAGAAGAGCTGGCACAAAAAAACACTTTATGAAATCATCGAAACCATCGCCAAGAAACACGGCTACCCCCATAAAATCGCCGACCGATACAAACAGGAAAAAATAGCCCACATCGACCAGACCAACGAATCCGATGCCTCATTCATGAGCCGCCTCGCCGAGCAGTACGACGCGATTGCCACCGTCAAAAACGGCACGCTTCTCTTCATCCCGGCAGGCGGCGGCGAAACGGCAGGCGGTAAACCCATTCCGCCCGCCGCTATCACGCGCGCGGCAGGCGACAGCCACAGCTTCAGCTATTCAACCTCCGACAGCTATTCCGCCGTACGCGCCTACTACACCGACCGCCGCACCGGAAACAAAAAAGAAGTCGTGGTCAACCAAGACAACGCCTACCCAGAGCGCAAAACCGTCAAAAAAGAAAAAAAGGTAAAAGGCAAAACCTTCCAAGCCAATAAAAAAGAAAACATCAACCGCCGTATCGATGCGACGGGGCAGAAAATCAAAACCCTGCGACACCTCTATGCCACCGAGAACGCCGCGTGGTCGGGCGCGCGAAGCGCCTATAAAAAACTCAAGCGCGGCACCGCCCAATTCAGCATCACGCTTGCCGCCGGCCGCCCAGACCTGTTCCCAGAAACACCGGCAACCGTGAGTGGCTTCAAGCCAGAAATCGACGCCGAGCAATGGCTTGTTACCGAGGCCGCCCACAAGCTCGACGGCGGCGGCTACACCACCGCCATCACGCTGGAAGCACGGTTTGAAGAGGGCGGGCAGGGATAACAAAATGCCGTCTGAAAGCCCTTCAGAGTGCGAAGCCTGCCCGTAGGGTGCGGCATTGCCCCTCCGTTTACCCGCAAAAAGCCGCCAAGTTTGCGGCTTGGCGGCGGTCGGGCTATTTTTGCATCTCTTCGCGGATTTTCTCCTTAACCCATTGGGAAAAGTTAACTTTATCTACAAAATCCAATAACTCTTGTTCGGTATCGCGGTTAAATGAAACGCCGCGATGCGCCCGCTTTTCCTTTTCGTATCTCTTTTTTGATTCGGCTATTTTGTCTTCTTCCATAGGTATGCTCCTTGATTTTTTATCGGATTGCGTTAAAATGGCAGCAGGTTTGAATCGGAAGGGGCGCGGTGTTCTGCCACCCCTTTGTTTAAAAGCTATTTTCTAATTACATCCCCGAACAGTTTGCAATCAGAAAAATTATCAGCAATATAAACAGTTTCCAATTCATTTTGCTGCTCCTTTCCATTCAGACTTAACTTGCCCCGATTGGTTGCCGCCTTTCGGGGCTAAGTGCTTTCTGAATGGTTGTATTATATTTCGTTGTTACGAAAAAGTCAAGCCTTTCCTCCAATAAAATCAAAGAAAAATGCCGTCTGAAATTCAGACGGCATTTTTAATTTTATTAATCAAATTAATTGAAGCGGATGTAGCTAATTCCTTGTCCAGCGTCCCTGATGTGCAGGCAATACTCAAGTCTGATAATTCAGGGTCAATATCAATTTTAATTTTATAATCTACACAAAACTTCCTGGTCCCTCTTAGAAGCTCATTTAAATAGAACCGCGCAATATAAACAGTTCCATCCTCTGCTGCTTTAATCAAACTCACAATATGGGCATCAATGGCATCTAATTTTCCTTGCTTGCCTTTTCTCTTTTCGTAACGGGAATTAACAAATAGTCCGATCAGAAAAGTAAGAGAGGGAATCCCTATGTCTTTGAAAACAGAATAGCCGTCCATATCAATTTTGAGCCACTCTTGCCAAGCGCTCTTGCTCTGATTCTGCTAGTTCCAAGATTTTCCCAACAGTCAACGGATAATATTGGAAATCCGCATGTATTTTGACACGGTCACGAACCTCATCATAGCTAAAGCCATTTTTTTTGACTAAATCAACAAAAACACCACCAAGGAAAGCAGAGTCTAAATAATCGCGCAAACCATTAAAGTCAATGGTGACAGTTTGTGATTTTTCTAGAGCAGGTAACAAGTATTTTTCTCGGAAACTAGCCCCATTCAAGCCTTTAGCATTATCTTCATCATTTCTTCCCCAGGGGTCATTTGAATAATCGGCAATACGTAGAGTAACAGTATCAGACATAACATATATCCTTAGTGGGGTAATTGAAAGGACCATTCAACCATGGTCCCAGACAATGAGCAATCAGGGTAAAACACAAAATCAAGATCGTTATTTTGAGCAGCTAGACCGTTACGATGGCAGGCTGCGCGACCTGTTCTCAAAAATAAGCTAGAACCTGGGAGATTGTCAAGAGGCTCTGTCAAACAAGAAAGACCAAAGCCGCGGCCAGCGCCAATCATCCTACTCATGCCAGGTTTCAAAGCCTCTTCCAAAATCCGATTATCAGGTATCGCAGAATAATCTTTATTCCTATCTACCGTGGCATGATTGACATAAGAATCTACAATCCCAACTCCTAAATCATAAATCAAAAAATGGACTTGCCGTAGAGCTGGGGTATACCAAAACATCTGCCACCACATTTTATCCCGATAATGGTCATACTTATCATCACTAGCTTTGCTGTCTATATAAGCATGGTTAGCGATATTTAATTGCGCTTCTTTAATAGCATGACGAAGGGTCCTAAAGAATTTCTCAACTTCATCTACGCTGTATTTACCGCCTTTAGAGAAAGCATTTTGATAATAATCCAATTGCGCAAAAGTCGACTTTCTTGCTGTCTCAATTTCTGCACACTTAACAAATTGGAACAGACCATCTGGACTGCCTTGTCCAACCGGATGAGTTAAGGCGTCCAGTAATTTTGTCTTTCTCAAAAGCTCTGCAACCGGAGAATTTGCACAATTCACGATAACAGATTGTGTGAATCCGCGCTCCTGCTGAATATTGTTTACATGAGCATACAAAGCCAAAGCAGCCGCTGCAGTAATCTTGCGAGTATGAGATAGGTCAATACAAATAACAGGAGTATCCATATAAAGCTGAGAAAAAAAGGTAACGGTTTTATCAGCATTCCCATAAAGACACAAATCTTCAGGAGCGGTTATGATCTTTCCTAAAGGGATACTCATTCCTAATCCTCTAAATATCCAAAAAATCCAATGGTAGCAAATTCTTATAAATAAAATACTTCGCCGGTACTTATTTTGACAACGTCGCCGTCTATACGGTCAATTCGGAAAGTCCGAGTATCATGTTTATCCAAATCCCAGCCATACAAATAGAGGCCGTCAAAATTACGAATGACGATGCGGCGGTCAGAAAATTCGCCGTGCGCGTTCGTATAAGAAAAAGCGATTTCATCGCCAAGACTTAGGCCGTCTGGAAGCTCTTCAATTTCCTCGTCATCGTCGAGGATAAAATCGTCATCGTCCAAATACGAATCATAACGCCGGCTTGTCTCCTCTCTCTTTTTCTGCCAAGCCTTAAAAGCGATAAAGTTTTCATAGCGCGCCCTTAAATCCGGGTCATTTCGATTGATGTGTTTAAGTCCTTCGTTATCATCAAAATCATCATCATCAAAATCGTCATTGTCAAACCCCATTTCTTTTTTAAAATCGCTTCGCCAGCCTTTAAACGGCTCATAATGCTGCTTTAATTTCGGGTCATTCGGATTGATATATTTCGACCCGCTGACCTCGGGCGGCGGTAAATCGTCGCCTTTATTTTTCTTCAATAAGGCCGTCTGCAAATCAAGTCTGCTTTTCATGCCCTTGATGAAGTCAAACAAAGCCGCAGGCGTTGGAATTTGCACGCTTGGCTTTGATACTGCCGGCTCTTTAGACGCGGCCTGCTCTTTCGGTACAGGTGCGAATCTTCGGCGGTTATATAGCCGCCAAATCGGAAACGGCAAAAATAGCGCACTGGCCGTCGCAATAAATAAAAAGTCATCTGTCTCGCTGACCGCAAGTGAGAAAATTGCCAAAGCCGCAAAGCAGCCGAAAAAGCCGACAGGAATCGTCCAAAGCAAGTGCAGTTTACTTCTTCGGGAAAACTCCATCGACAGCCACACAGAATAAAACGTACACATGCCCAAGATGAATAAGGCTACCAAATCAGACATTTCCTCGTTCATAAAATCACCTCTTTATTAAAAACTAAATATCCAAGAAATCCAACGGCAACACCTTCCAAAACTTACCGTGAATTGAGCCGCTTCACAAAATTCAAATCAAAACCCCGACAAATGCCAAGCCCCGCGCACGCGGCCGCAGATGGTGAGGTCGTCCAGCCGCCCGCCTTCGATGGTTTCCGTTCTGTATAACGGGTTGTCGCTGATGACGAGCAGGCCGCCGCCGACGGAGGCTTGCAGGCGTTTGGCTTTGAGGCCGTCGGCGAAAGAGAGCAGGTAGACGCCCTCGCCCTCAAACGAGCGGACGGAGGTATCGACAAACAGCACGTCGCCGTCCTCGATGGTGCCTTGCATGGAATCGCCGCGTGCCGTGATGACTTGGATGCGGGAGAGGTTGCCGCCGAGTTTTTCGCGCGCCCACGCCTTATCGACATGGACGAAATCGACCACCTCCACTGCCTCGTTGTTGATATAGCCGTCTCCAAGCGCGGCAACCACGTTCAGCCGCTCGAAACGGATGCGGTCGTCGGCAATGCCGTCTGAAAGGTTTTCAGACGACCTATACATTTCTGAATCTTTCCTATACTTATTTCCTAAACCATCTGCAAGCCATCGTGTAGAAAAGTTTGTCTTTTTCTCAAATGCTAATAGCGGCTTTTTACCTAAGCCGGTTTGTCCACTGAACCACTGTCCGACAAGACCCTTCGAAACACCTGCAAAGTCTGCTAAGTCCTGTTGAGTAATTAGACCGTAGTCATTCATCAATTCTTGAAGTCTGTCTTTCAAGTCCATCACAAAAATCCCAGCTAAAAAATTCTTAGTAAAAACAATGATTATTTAGAATTCTAAACTATTAATCGTTTAGTATGCTTGACTAAGTGAGTTTAGAATTGTATAGTTTACTAAACTTTGAAAAGGAAACAAAAATGAAAACAGAACAGCAAGTCAAGTTCATTCAAGAATTGGGAGGCGTGTCAGCGGTCGCAGAAATCTGCGGAATAACTCGAGGAGCAGTTTCTCAATGGCAAAAAAACGGAATCCCGAAAGCACAAATGAACTTCTTAAAAGAGAAATTCCCCTTGGTATACAAACAAATTTCAGACGGCATCCGCCGCTAAACCAAACGGATCAGAAAGATGGCAGAGCAGACGACGAAAAGATACCCCGATATTCGGGGCTGGTTGAAAGAAACCTATCCGCAGTATTACCCGTTAAGCCGCCGCGCGGAATCGGGGGAATGGGTGAGCGATTTCTACAAGGAAGACCGCCCGTTCATTTTGGCGGGTATGCGATGCGCCGCCATGCGTTGGGAAGTGCAGAAGTTTTGCGACGGCTTGGGCATGGGGCGTGGGGTTCAGGTCTTAGGCTTTATTCCGGATGATGTGTCGGAAGCGGATTTGAATCGAGTTTTTGAAGCAGCCCTTGCAGATACGCCTTTTCGGATTCGTCTTGTGTCCGCG
>QWCZ01000232.1_pt1 | contig 40913 bp, 61 predicted proteins | sample 1972651 | NCBI WGS metagenome assembly QWCZ01 (sample SAMN09866695, study PRJNA288562) | Human oral metagenome isolate pre1_saliva, whole genome shotgun sequencing... | isolation source: mouth | host: Homo sapiens | place: USA: California
ATTTTCCAATCTCTTACGATTTTCCCAGATAGACAACTCTTCAAAGTTCCCATCTGGAACACTTACTCTTCTGTTTTGAGCTTCTTTACAAATATAGAATTTCTTGTTTCCTGGAAAATAGTAAACATTACCTTTTACTGCCTCTGTTAATGGGAATTTTCCGTCTTCTTTTCCAAGTGCAGAAACTACTCTATCATCAATTTCTTGAGCTGTTCCTGTATACCCACCTTTTTGTGTATAGTTAGTTTCTAAGAATTCTTTTGTGATGTATAGATCTTTTCCAACTCCTTCCACTACAATAGATTGAGCATTAGATGCAATTAAGTTAAGTTTCAATTCTATCTTAAATGGTCCGTCAGTTTCTGGCGGAATCCAAGAAGTTTCATCTCCATCATTCATGTAATAGTACATTATCTCTTGCCCATTATCGTTGACAAACACACCGATTTCTCTTGGATAATACCCTGTTCTAAGACTTACGTTATCTATGTTAGTAGTCAAAATAACTGTGTCATGTTCCTGGTTTAAAGTCAGAATTCCTTTCTCAACTTTTTGATTAATCAAATGTTCTAACTCTGCTGGGTTGTCATAATTATCTAGTCTACCGTCACCAATTTTAATCTTAGAAAAGTTAATAGGCTTGTTCTCTGCCTGAATTTTAGCCAAGTATTCTCTACCTTTTTTCGTTATTCCATTGAATTTCATTTGCTAATACCTCCTATAACTTGTTTATATGCTTTTATGTAAATAGCATTATTTACAGTAAAGTCTTTCTTTTTATTTTCCTTAGTTGCTAATAAAGTCACTTCTTTAAAGCCTGATATGTAGTATTTAGATGTGTTTACTTGTTTTAACTCTATATAATCTAAGTGGCTTCTAACATTCTTATTAGCTTCTATGTTTTCCATCAACTCTCTATACTCATTTGGATCTACTATTTTCTTATCTGTATAGATTCTAAAGGTTCCAGGTCTACCATTGTAGGTAGTCCATTCTTTTACATCAAAGCCTTTGTACAATAGACCACACACATCTTTTAATACCTTAGTTGTACCCATATTAATTTTAGAAAATATAGCTCTCTTAACTATTTTTTTCTTTTCTTCGAGAGTTGCATTTTTAGTGTATATAGAGTATTCCCATAACAATATATTAATCTCTTGTTCATTCATTAAATCTATCATTTCAAGCTTTTTTAATTCACTATTTATGATAGAGTTTCTACCTCTCAAGACGAAGTCTATAGACTCATATATCCATTTAGTTGTAGCATCATCTAAAGTAGATACAGCAGCAATGCCTGTTAATTTCAAGTCATCAATTAATATCATATGTCTTCAACTCCTAGATAATTGACTACTACACTAGCATTACACTTAGCAAACTGATGAGGTTCTAGCTTTTTGTAAACTGGAGATGTAATGACTGTTCTTTTTACTCCAGCAAGCTTTAATCTTTTGATAAGTTCGTCAGGTATGATGTCTCTACCTAACTTATTTTTTTGCCATTCTATATAATCATTTACTGCTGTTTGTACCTTATCTTTTATAGAATTAATACTGATTTCATCAGCTTTATTTATGTAATAATCAAACTCAACTTTATAATCCACAACTTCAGGGCTTTTTACTGTAACCTTATCTGTTAAAGGCCTTATTTCATCAGAATTTACAACCTTTAATACTTGATTTTTCATTTCTTGAGTAGGCACTCCATCTTTTGTAAGTACGTAGATATCGACTTCGCAAGGGTTTGGACTCTTAACAGTAACATCAACTATTTCTGGAGATGTCGATAAAGTCCAAAACACATAAGCTCCAACTGAACCCGCAACAGAGAAAGAGTCAGGGACAAGTCTTAATCTTTCTCTATACACTTCATCTTCTTCTAGGTCTGTTCCACCATTTGAAATGGTGATATTTTCTACTTTAGAAAAGTAAGGATATAAGTCAGCCATTGTATTGATATGCCCTATAGGGATATTATTTCCTATTGTTCCTGGTGTTTTACATGTAGCAATACCATCTACATATAATGCATTCTCTGCAATAGAATACTCTTCATTTGTCTCAAAATAAAGGTCATTATATCTGATTAAGCTTCCTTTTGGGATAACTATTTTCTTTTGTTTAGCAGATATGATATGGAATCTAAAAGTAGCTTTAGCATATTGTTCTTCTAGTCTTAATCCTCTATCTCCATACCTATCTCCCAACAGGTCTAATCTGTAATCTCTAGCATATTTTAAGTAATTTTGCTTTAGATTATCATTGTAGTTCTCTTCTCTCATAGCTATAAGATAAGCAACACTAGCAAAGATTAAGCCCTCGGGCGAGTGTTTAGAGATTTTTCTTCCGCTTAACTCTTCAAACTTTTCTTGCATTTGCTGTCTTAGTTCTTCAGCATTAGCATCAATAATTTCATAAGTATCATCTATCATATAATCACCTCTATTTCTAGCATTATTTCTAAGTCGTTAGTTTCCAACTTTAAATCTAAATTTTTAAGCAGTGCCCTTGGTTCATACTTCTTTAAATTGGTCATTAGTAAGCCTATAAGTTTATTTTTAATTACAGGAATGTTTTTATCTACCATGTCACTGTCTAAAGAAAAATCTCTCATTAGAGGCTGTTCTTCTTTTGTAACTCTTAGTATCATATGTACATTTCTTACTACATCTTCTATCTCATTTTGTGGATTATAGTTTATTTCATCTTTAGAATTTATAGAAAATATCATAATTTAAACACCTTCTTTTGTAGATTTTTCACAGTGTCCTCATATTCAACTCCCAGAATAGTCTTAGCTGTTTGCCTGTACTCTATCTTTTTTTGATACTGTAAAGGGTCATCTACATACTCCAGTAAAGTTATATCTAAGTTAATGTAGTCAAATTCTCCTGTTGCAGCATTAAAATGTGATAGTGTTTCGTCTATCCCAGTTATTAGAAATGGAAACTCTCCAATGACGTGATATCCTAGTATTAATGGAGCATATCTTCCCAGCTCCATAAAGTCTTTTAACATCTGCAGATGTAAACTAGGAGCTTTAGTAAGCCCAGCTATTAGCTCTATAGACAAGCTAACTTCCATTAATTCTCTACCTTGCTGCCTTACTTTCCCAATACCATAAATTGGCTCATGTTGAGTAATTTTGGCTTTTCTACTTCTTGATAATTCCTTCTTTAAAGAAAATACATTCAAGTCACTAGCATAAAAAATTATGTCTCCCAAACTTCCTATCATGATGGACCTCCTGTCTTACTGCTTCCAGGTTGTATTCCTGAGTGAGTATGCGTATTAAGATTAATATCTCCTAGCATAGCAGTACCCTTAGTATTAGTATCGGCTTTAAAAGTAGTATTTCCATCTACAGTTAATGTCTTTTTTAACTCAACATCTGCTGTAATAACTACTTTTGTGATAGGAGATAGAGTTAAAACTCCATCTTTGTAAGAATAGAATCCACCATCGGAGAATGTCCTTTTTACTTCTCCTTCAGAAATGTCTGAAGGTCTCATAGGACATCCTAAGATGTAACCTTGCTCCATCATATCAGGCAATGATAGAACTATAACGGTTTGCCCTATCTTGAGATGATAATTATCTGAATGTGATTCAGAGAATGGGACCAGGATATTTAACCAATCTGAAATTTTGTTGTCCCTGTCTGGAAACATAACTCTTGCTTTACCATTTGCTATGTCTATATCATTTACTTCCCCTTGCTTCAAGATATCCAGCATTCTTACCCACCACCTTTTTATTTTTTAATCCTATTTGCTTTTTTTTGTTTCTCTTTCTTTTTTCCTAGCTTTTGTAGTATTGGCTTTTTCTTTTTCAGCCTTATCTTTTTTAGCTTTATCTATTGCTTTTGCTCTCTCTTCTGCATTTTGTCTAGCTCCAACTTTGTATGCTTCAATATCACAAGAGTAGTCTCCATCGATATTGTGAGTAACTTTATCAATTACATATCTTCCAGCAAATCTACCAAAACTGCCATCTAGTTCTATAATGCAACCAGCACAGTATTTAACATCTCCATCAACTGTTAAGTTTATAGAGTACTCTTGCTTTAAACTATCCTTTAAAGTTTTCTCGGCCACTTTCTTAGCTTGCGATTTCCCTTTAGTTTTAATCTTTTTTGTCTTAGCTTTTTTAACTCTTTTTTTAGTTTTTGTTTTATCTGCTTTCTCTTTAAAAGCTATATATCCTCCATCATCAAGCATGTTTTACCTCATTTCTCTTCTCAAGTTCTTCTTTTGTAATTGTCTCAACAATGTGTTTCTTCTTATCTGCATCATAATAACTAACCTCGACTTTGTCATAAACTCCTTGATTTTTCTTCTTTAGTGTAAAGCTTCTAATACGAAAATCTTTAATATTAAAGATATCAATATTATCGTTATCAATTAATGCATCATCATTAAAGATTATTAGCTTATCATCAGTAACTTTCAAACTTAGAGCTGTTTCAGATAGAATTCTTTTTAAAAATCCTAAATCTGTTTCTCTATCTTGGTCTAGTCTATCAAAGAAGGCATTATCACAATGTAACTCATAATCTAGTTCATGCTTAGTTGCTATTTTAGATAGAAGTTCTGATAGAGTTATTTTTTCCCATGCAACACTGTTAACCTGCTCTCTAATAGTTTGGTCTAATGGTAATGCCAGGCATTTTAAAGATAACCTTTGGTTATTAAATGTAGGCTCATCTACATAGAAAATTCCAAGGTCTAAGAACTTAGATATTCCATTTTCATTCTGCTGGATCCCTACTAAGAGTCTTGAATTTTCATCAGGATACCATTCATTAAGCCATCTATAATCTAAGTTTTCCATGTCTAACTCTAAGTCATCTACAGCATTTTTTGAGTTATCTGTGTAAGTCATTGATGAAATACTAGGTTGTATTTCTTCAGTTATATCTACTCCTTCATAGAAAACTAATATCTTTATATTTCTAGCTATCCCAATTGCACCAACCTCCTTTGCAATAAAAAAGAGCAGCTTTTACACTGCTCTTGTTGTTAATTAGTTAATCCCATTTTGTTTAATTTCATTAATTTTTCTTCTATTTCTGCTTTTTCTTTTAACAAGTTTGCTTTTATTCTTGTTGCTTCAGCTATCAAATGTTCAAACTCATCATTTGCTTTATCTTTATATTCAACCAAATTATTAGTTTTAAAATAATTATCTATGAAATCTTTATATTTGTTATAAAGTCCATATCTTTTACATATTGATATAACATTTGGCTTGTATAAAAGACTTATAGCTGAAACAGATGAATAATTTTTATTGGAATTCTCTTCTTTATATGCTTTTAAATTATCAAATTTTAAGGTAAGTTTTTTTCTTTTTGCATACCAATGAAGATTAACATCAGGCACACCTATCATTTTTGATAATTGCTGAAGTTCTAGTACTGGCTGTCCTCTCCAAGTAGTAGGTTTAATTTCTTGTACTTGAAATGGCAGTTTCTTCTGTTCCTTATTTTCTAGTCCTTGATTTTCTAACTTTTCTAAGACATGTATAACTGCCCTTCTGACAAACTTACTTTCTCTTACTAAAACTTGTCTTGCTTGAGATAAAGTTAGGATAAACATAGGGACTGTACGTCCTGATTTATCTTTATATGAGCTGGGCAAAATTTTCTGCTCAGTGATTTCTTCAGAAAATTCATCTCTAATTATAGCCAATAAAGTTTTATGAAGAAGTTCTTTTTTAATTCCTTCTTCTTTTCTAAACTTATTTATTTCAGCCAATAATTCTAAACTTGTTATTTCATTTTTAATTTTTTGCTCTACCATTTGCAAATGCCCCCTCTACCATTTTATTTAGTTCACTGCTAACTTCCACAGCCATATCTGTTAAATATGCAAATCCTCTTCTGAAATTTGATACATCATAATTTCCACTGAATATCGCAGTCTCCATAGCTAACAACAAATTATCAAGGGCTTCCATTTTCATACTTAGTTTTTCTACTTCAAATTTGTCCATAATTAAAAAATACCTCCATTCAAAATATAATTGATAGAAGTATCCACTTATGATATAATAGATTTCATAAGAGGGAAACTTCTTTTGGTTAATAGGAATTGTTATCTTTGGACGGAGAGCAATTCCTATTTTTCATTGAGTTCTCTGTTTATGGCATTTCTTAAAAAATCACTTCTAGTAAGTTTTTTTTCTTCACAGTAGATTCTAACTTTTTCTTCTAAATCTTCATCTATCCTAGTCTTTATTTCTACAGTTTTTGGCTTTCCAATAACAGGTCTACCCATTTTCTTTTTTGTAGCTTCCATTTTTGCACCTCCTAACTTTCTAGCCACAAATGTATTATATACTTATGTGTCTAAAAAGTCAAGAGAAATTTTTACAAAATAAAAGAGAAGTTTTTAACTTCCCTTAAATAGTTCCTTCTGCTTTTATTTTAATATCGTCTAATTCGTTTAAAAAAGAAAAAAAGTTTTTAAATGCTTCTTGTAATAGCCTAACATCATCACTATCTAAATCGTAAATTTTATCACCGTAGATTCTATATTTTGAAATTTCTCTAATTTTCCTTATTTTCACAAATGCTTTTGCATAGGTTGGATTTTTTTGGTATTTAGTACAATCTATTGTAAATCCACCTCTGTACTTTTTACCAGCTTTTTTACTTGTTATAGGAGCTGCTAATAAAGTACTATCTTTTTTAGATAATTCACTTAATACCAGTGCATAATGCTTTCCTGACATTTCTCCACCAACATTATTAGTCTTAAAATCAACTAAATAAACCCCTAAAACTTCATAAGTCATAAATCCCTCCTACAAAAAATTAGGCATACCCTAAGATATGCCTACAACTATCCTTAACTAATAAGGCTTTTTTTTCCTCTACATCTATCCTTAACTAATAAGGCTTTACTCTAATGAGTGATGTTAACTTATAATACCATAAAAATTTACATGTGTAAAGTTTTTTATTTTACCTTTTCCATGGAGGTAGTTTTGATGTTTCTACTGCACTTGCAATAGGTGAAATTTCAGCTACTATGATAGGTATATTAGAATCAAATACAGCGATAGATAATAGATTAAGATTAGCTCTCATTAGCTGGTGAAAATATTGTTCTGACCCATATAATTTATAACTTATCAAGTCCCAAGTATCTCCACTCACTGTTTTATAGACTTTTACTTTTTTCATACTATCGCCGTCCTTCTTTTCTTATTTTGCATTTCTTCAATTACTCTTTTAACTGCTCTAGCAATATCTGTATCACTTCCAGAAGCACCGTTAATATTGATAGTTATAGTATCTCCACCAACCACAGTTTTTGAATCATTTGAAATACTTCTAATTCTATCTTTTAAAGATGATACTCTTGAAGACAAAGAGCTTCTAGTTTGTGAATTGTTAAGAATTCTAGCTCCACGAGGTAAATTAGCCATAGCAGGAGAATTTACTAAAAAAGAGCTATTATTCATTTCTACAAGTTCAGCACCTCTTTCAGCTAGAGTTGTAAGTCCACCGCCAAAGTAGTTAGTACCTGAGTAGTTTTGGGCTACTTCTCCATCTCCTTTAAACCAGTTAAAAGGATTTAATTTAGAACCAAAATTTTTAATGCTTTCCCATTTTTTATTCAGCCAATCAAAGAAACCACTGAAAGCTTCTTTAATCTTATCTATGATAGCAGTAGCACTATTCTTTAGTCCATTCCATGCATTAGATCCTATTTCAAGTAAAGCATTGAATTTATCTTTTATCCATTGCCATGTATTAGTGAAAGCATTTTTTATAGCCTTCCATACAGCATTTACTCCATTTCTGAACCATTCACATTTTTGATATAATACTACAAAAATACCTATAAATGGTATAAATAGAGCCTTATACTCTTTAATCTTAGCCCATACTTTAGCTCCTAACTCCATTAATGCGTGAAATTTATTTTTTATCCAAGTCCAAGTAGCTTTAAACCCTTCTTTTATAGCTTTCCAAGCTTTATCTACTCCTTTTCTAAACCATTCACACTTCTTATAAAGTAGGACAAAAATAGCAATAACCGCTACAATAGCTGCAATTATAAGCCCGACTGGATTAGCTACAAAAGCAGCTTTTAATGCTAAACCAACCATTTTTATAATGCCTATGAATTTACCACCTATAAAAGTCCCTATTTTTACGAATGTTCCAAAAAGTTTACTAGCTAGTGGAAACATTTTCTTTAAAGCAAAGAATACTCCACCTTTACTCTTAAAAGCTCCAAACTTATATAACCAACCTACACCTTTTGCAAATGGTCCTAATAACAGTTTGTTAGCAACCCCCATTCCTAAATTCATTGCCGCAAATCCAGCAACCATCTTAACTATAAAAGCCACTAGCTTAGGATTTTCTTTTATAAAATTAGCTATCTTTCCAGCGAATTCTTTTAAAGTATTTAGAGTTTCTTTAAGCTCAGGAGCTATGCTCTTTCCAATGTCAGCAAGAGCATTAAAAGCATTGTTCCTAAATATCTTCAATTGATTAGTTAAAGTGTTTAATCTGTCTTCATACTCTCCATTAACCTTTTCATTTTCTGATACAGCTTGTTTCGCTTTATCTAATTTCTCCTTAACTCCATCTAAATTTTCCGATAACACTGATAATCCGTTGATTACAGATTTATCACTTCCAAAGATATCACTGATTAACGCTGACTTGTCTGCGACATTAGAGTTTTTAATTTTTTCTAGTACTTTTAAGATAGTTCCCTCAGCATTTTCTGCCATTTCTTTATTTATAGTTCTAGGGTCAAATCCCAATTGTTCTAAAGCAGCTGCTTTATTCTTAGTGTTAGCACCTTGAGAAAGTTCAGAATACAATTTACCTAATACAGTACTTGTCTGTTCTGCAGTCACTCCAGTAGATATAAGAGATGTAGCAAACGCCATATTAGATTCTTTAGATAAGTTTATAGATTTAGCAAATCCTCCAGTTCTTGCCGATACATCTGCTAGTTGTGCAGCTGTAACAGAGTAGTTATTAGACAGCATATTAAGAGTATCCATGTATGAGAAAAGCTCATCTTTAGATAAATTTAATTGCTCTTTTGTTTTGGCCAAGAATGTTCCTGCTTCATCTGTAGAAATATCAAATGCTACTTTCATTTTTCCAGCCATATCTGAATATGCTACTATATCTTCGCCTTTTATTCCCGATTGTGCTAAACTACCTGCTATTTCATTAATTTCTATTTGTGATAGAGGGCCATTTTTAGATAATTCAGCTAGGTCATCATAGTATTTTTCAGCTTCTTTACCTAGAATTTTTCTTAAATCTGCTTGAGACTCTTCTACGTCCATATAGAATTTAACTGGAATAGCTAATGCTGCTCCTGTTGCAGCACCTCTCCTAAGTTGCTCACTTCCTTTTTTAGAGAATTGGTCTCCCATATCAGATATAGCTTGTGCTTTACTTAGATCCTTTTTCAACTTCTCTTGCTTCTTTAGTTCTTCATTAACTTCTTTTAACTTTTTCTTATAACCTTCTAGCTTAATTCCTTCGTTTTCTAAAGCACTTCTTGCTGCTTCAAAGACATGTTTTTGTCTTTCTTTTTGCTTATTTAGTTTATCAACTTGCTTCTCTGCATTCTTAACTTGCTCTTTAAATTCTGCTGTAACATTATTAGATTTAGCGTATGCTTTTCTAAGCTGTTCTAAATTCTTAGCCGCTTTATTGTACTCAGAGTTAGCATTCTTATAAGCTTCTGCAACTTTATCTAAATTCTCTAGTTTTTTTTGTGTTTTTACTAAATCTTCTGTAGAGTCTTTTACTTCATTTAAAGATTTAGCTGCTTTAGATAATATAGCCATTGTTTCGTTTGCTCCAGCAACTCCCATTTGCCAAATTAAGCTCATGTCCTTAGCCATCTACTCCACCTCCTTAATCATCATTGTTCTGTCTTTCTTCCTCTTCTTCTACAAATTTATTTGCTCTAGCTATCCAGTAATCAAGTTCATATAAGCTACAATCCAACATAGAATCGTAGCTTACATTAACTTTAAAGTAATTAAGAACTCTTAAAAGCTCTGTTATCATATCCAGATAGATTAAGCACCAGTTTCCTCTGTTACTTCCGTTGTAGTATCCTTCTGAGCCTCTTTGTCTTCCCAACCTTGACTCAAAAAACGCTTTACCCCGTTCACAACCTTCAAGTAATCTATTGATACAAGATTAAGTAAGTCTCCGTACTTAACTCCAACAGATTTAGCTGCTACAGTTATAGCCCAAGAGTCTTCTAGTTCTTTTACAGCTCCAGCTTCTTTATTTCTTGCTTTAAATTCTTTTTCACACAACATAAAATCTTTTCCTGTCATTTCTTCAATATTTATGTCTAGTTCATCGAATTCTTTTCCACCGAAATTATATGTTTTTGATAAACAGATTTTCATTTAAGTCCTCCTTAATTTAATCCTAGATATTTTCTAACTGCTTGGTTAGCAAGTCCATGAATTACATTTACATTGTTAAGTACATCTATTTCTATAACTGTTTTTCCACCAATTTCAAGTTTGAAATATGTCACAGATAAGTCTATAGATGTTTCTAATTTTCCACTAGGCTTCATTTTTAGCCCGTCCATTTTCTTAATTAAACCTTTGAAAGTTGCATCTATTCCATAAACATCGGCACTGTGTGTTTCTCTGTTCATAGCTTGAGCTGCACCTTTACATTCAATCAGAATAGATTTTTCATTATTAATTTCTAATACTGACTCATCAACACAATCCATTTTGATTTTAGCTTCTAATTTCTTAAAGTGACCCATTAAAGGCACTTCTAATTCAGCAGTCAATCCCATTTGCTCAGAAGTAACTGTATCATACTCAATGTTAGGCAATTCAACTTCTGATATTCCAGCAAGATTATTTGAACCATTGAAATATGTTTCAGCATCTATAAGAGCATTAGGTATTTGTTTTCTTCCCATCTTTTCCCTCCTTATTAAGCTGTTAAGCTTTCAGCAAATTTTTGTAATGCATCAACATCATAAACTTTCTTGAATGTTATAGATTTAGCTCCTGGTATTATTCCAAGCTCTATAGTCCAAGTAATATCTCCATTTATGATATCTATTAAGCTATTATCGACTGAGTAAAAATTAACTTTAGCAGATAATAGCTGGTCTGCAGCAACGAGAGCATTCAATCTAATATTCATAGATTTTTTCATTGTTTCAGCCATTTTTAAACTGAACTTTTTATCCACATTATTAAAATATGATATAACTAGTTCATTTCCAATGTATTTAAACATTCTACGACCATAAATGTACTTGTCTTTTGGGTCTGTTGCTAAAGGATTCTTAGCTGTTTCAGATCCCCAACATCTCCAACCTTTAAAGTTTATAGCAGTAACAACACCGTTTTTATTCAAGAAATTGGCTTGTTGCTCTTTATCTAATCTAACTTCTTCATATTTTCCACTTGCATTTTTCCATACAAAAGCATCCATTTTATACGAATAATTAGATGGTCCTTGACTTGGAACTCCATTATTCTCTCCATCAACTTTCATTGATAAAGCGGCATAATGTATAGATTGATAATAAACTTCTCCAGCAAGTTTGATTTTTCCATATAGCAATACTTGGTCATTGCTTAAAATATTATTAGTTTCTTTCCATTCAACCAATTCGTTATACTTCTTATCAGCTGGAGCATTTACCAATGCTATAGCTTCAAACATTCCACCATTCAGTGTTTTAGCTTTAGTTTCCATGATAGCTGCAACATCACTTTCATGAGAAAAATCAGGAACATCTATAAAAGCAGGTAATTCACTATATTTCAAGAAAATTTCGTTTGCTAATTCTAGCCCTCTTCTTTTCATTGTTGTACTATCAAATCCACCTATAGCTTCTGTTTTTGTAACTTTAGATAAGTCTACTTCTTCATATTCTATATCTACATTATTTCCAGCTACAGTTGCATAAATTTCTAATCCTTCAGCAGTGTAAACCGTTCTTGCATCGGATATAACTTGCTTTCCTGTTGCATTTTTAACTACTACAGATTCTGGAATTACTTTGTGGCTTGGTATTAGCACTTTTCCTTTTTCAAGTGCTTTATTAGCAAGTGTTTTCTTTTCTGATTTATGTGTAGTTAAATCTAAGATATTAACTATATAAAGTGGAGCAACCGCATACAGCTCAAAGAAAACTTTGATAGCTTGAGATATAGAGAAATCTAAATCATAGGTATCTCCAAAGTACTGAATAGCTTCTTGATATGTCCCTATTCTCACTACTTCATTGACTTTTCTGTTCTCAACTTTAACCTTGTGAATTGGTGCTGTTCCAACTATAAAATGCCCATAATCTAAAACCACAGGTAATTGAAAGGCTGTAGCCCCTTCTTGTTGGTATGTACCATGTTTAGCTTTTTACCCACGTAAATATATGTTTTCATTCTTATCCCCTTCCAAGTAGTTTTGCGATTTTTCTCTCAACTACTTCTGATGTGTCAGGTACTCCAAATACTCTAAATCTACAAACAGAGTAAAAATAAGGCTCTGATTCTGCAGTAAAGTATTCTATAGAAAATGGATATGATTGATCCACCGCAAATTTTCCATCTACTGTACTTTCATTTAAAAACTCCTTTTTCAAGTAATCTCCGATAGATAAATTACTTAGGTAATCTTTCTCATCTTCCATTTTAGTGCCTATCCACACTTCTAAATCTACTGGTACATCATAGTTATCAATTCCATTTCTTGTCTGCTCAAACTTAGTAACCCTTAAAATAGCAAAAGGAAAGAGGTCTTTCTCGCTCTTTCCTTCTTCTCTATCTTCATGATTAATTTCTGGCAACAATCCATGATATACTGTAACTTTTTTATCTTTCAATTTCTCTACTAAGAAGTCAAATATTAACTTCTCTACTTCAATTATCATATCCCTATCACCCTATTTATCTCATGTTCTAATCTCATTCTGAATTTTTCATCTGCATAGCCTTGTAAATATTCTAGTATTGATAAATTACCAAGCATTTGAGGTGCTGAAACTGACATTAGTCTTTTAATAGTCTCTCTTTTTCCACCATTTTTTGTAATGAATTTACCAGTTCTTTCAAAAGCTCCTAGATGTCCACTCTTGTATGCTATAAAAGCGTTTGGTAAAGATTTATACCCACCTTTTTTAACAGCTGCTTGAACTATTTTTCCTTTTGTCCTAGTCTTAGGATTTAGCTTGAAATGGTCTATCCCTATAACTCTACCACTACTTATGATAGAACCAGTTAAATTACTTTTGTTAGTTTTAAATATATTAACACTACTAAGCAATTTACTTTTTTGTGCAAAATAAGACTCCGTTGTCTTTCTGATTTGCTCAGTTTTTACCATCTCAAGTGAACGATTAATAGCCCTTGAAATACACCCTGGTAGCTCACTCTCATACTTTCCTAGGGTATTGATAACTTCATTTATTCCTGTAGCTTCAACTTTAACTCCTATCATTTTTCATCATACCTCGTTAAGTCTATTTCCAATAGACCTATATCTTCCTTAGTTTCTTCTACTAAATATCTAACTCCATCTACTAAGATTTTTTCTCCAGAATGAGGTGGGTATTTAAAGAAGGACTTTTCTATAAAAAGTGTCATCCCTTCAATAAATAGCCCGTCATTCTCTAAAGATTTAGTTCTATTTCTTTGCTTATTCTGAAATCTCTCTTCATCGATAACACAGACAGTTTCTTTTTTTCCTATAGTATGTGTATCTCCAAACTCTTCCAAGTTTAGAAAAACATCTACTATATCGCTAGCTACTTCTTCTTTAAATCCCATAATTAAGCCTTTTTAGATTTTTTTGAATTTTTAGTAGTTTCTTCAACTTCTGTATTTTCTTCAACTTCTGTGTTTTCTTCAGTAGCTTCTTCAAGATTTTCAGTTTCTATTATCTCTTCAGTTTCTACTACCTCTTCAGCTTCTACAAGTTCAAGGGATTTAACTCTTTCTATGATATCTGATTCTAAAATATCCACCACTTCGCCAGGATTATAAACTATTCCGCAGTAAATCAGTGATTGTTTAACTTTTAATTTCATACAGCCCCTCCTTACTTAACTTTTAAAACTTTTATAGCATCAATGTCAAATGGAACAGGTAAAGGTCTTGACTCTGTTCTTATCTCAAGAGTATTAGCTTTAGTATCCACGTCTTCAAAAGGCACTCTTTCTGCGACGATTATCCCCTTTTCTATATCTGCAGCAGGACCATAGTGCAGAACATTGTTAGATGGTGCAAACAATACTCTTCCTTCTGGAATCATTTTCACTGTATCATATGTTTTTCCATCAGCTTTTAATACTGAATGTTGAGTTTGATATGAATAGATAGGGATATTGTAAGGAGCTAAAGTTCCAATATATATAGCCCCACTTGCTAACTCTTTAGGATCTATTTTCCCAAAATTAGCATTTTTAATATCTAGTAATTTAGCTATTTTTTCATTTTGAGTAAATAGTCTCGCTGCAACGGGATCCATAACTATATGCTCAATTCTTTGCCCTGTAGTTTCCCCTATTAAAGTTATTACAGATTCTATATCTCCTGAAATATCTGCATTTGGTTGATTCCATAATATTGTAGGAGTAATTTCTTGAACAGTTCCATATTCTATTTTATCCTCAATTCCTTCTCCTTTTACTACTATTGAACCTTTGAACAGCAAGTCAATGCACATTAACTCTTCTCTTCTTGAGATTTGTTCTTCAAATTCAGCAAATGATTCACCAATTTTCTTAGCCTTTTTTTCCTCTGGTGACATTCCACCGTAGATAGTTTCTCCAGCTGATTTAGTTAAGAAAAGTTCTTGTGCTGAGAAAGTTCTTTTTGGTGCTACTTTTGGAGCACTGTAGTATTTAGACGAATAACTTCTTTTCACTACTTCAGTTCCTGGTATTAACTCAGAAACGAAAGGAGCTACTAATTGTTTACCTTTTCTGTACTCGATTTCCCATTTTGATGTTTCATGAGTTTCATGTTTTGAGAAAAACATGTCTCTAATAAATGTCTTTGGTTTTATAACTGACTGGTCATATAGTCCTAAAAATTCTAATAATACTGCCATTAATATCTACCTCCTAATTCTTTTACTATTATTCCTTTATCTCTTGCTTTTTTGATAAAGTCTGATTTTACTGTTGCTGCTTTTAATTCAAGTCCTTCGAAAATAACTTCCCCAAACACTACAACTGTAGTTTTAGTCTTAGCTGTAGTTCCATCAGCTGTTTCTAAAACTATTCCAAATAAATCTGTTCCATCAGATAATTCTGCATTTGCATTTACTGCTTGCCCTCTCTTAACTAATTTCCCTTGTGGTACTTCTAATTCCATAACTTTGTGACCTGTACCACTTAATAACTGGTCAACTCCGTACTCATTACCTTTTTCTATAAAGCTCATTTTGTACCTCCTGTCTTTTTATTCATATACTTTAAAATATTACATACTGGTATTCCTACAACACTCCCTGAACCTTCTTCAGCTCTTGGTGCTACAGGAACAGGTGTTGCTTGACTCTCATTTTGTATGTTTTTAAGAGTCTCTTTGTTTTTTTCTTTTTTGATATTTAATATTTTTAATGCTAAGTTTGCAGCATCAACTGGTTCTTTGAATTTAGCCATATTTACAACATCATCAAACCCTGCTATTTCAAGATTTTCAATTGCTTCAATTCTGTTTCTTTCTCCTTGAATTGCTGAATTAACTATGTTTTTATACAATTCTGGGTAATCAGCTTTAAACTTTTCTACAGTCATTTCTTCTGTATTTGTAGCTGTATTTGTAGCTGTATTTTGAGTAGGTTCTGGAGTAGGCTCTGTTACAGGTTCAGTAGGTTTAAAACCTGGGAAATTCTTAAATTTTGAAATATCAAACGCCAAACTATTTACAATTAGTAAATTATTGACATTCTGTAGATTTTCTACTTCATCTACTATCTCATCAATAAACCCATACTCTTTAGCTTCTTCAGCATTAAACCATTTCTCTTCGTCCATAAGTGCAGATAGTTCTTCTTTCGTTTTGCCTTTAGCTTTAGCTAAGTAAGTTTCTAAGATACTATCTTTAACCTTATCTAAAAGAATTCCAGTTTTTTCCAGCTCTTGCTTATTTCCATAAGCCCATGTCAATGGATTATGTATCATAAACAGGGCATTTTTTGGCATTTTTACAACATCACAAGCACTAGTTATAATCGTTGCTGCACTTGCTGCAAGACCATCTATGAAAGCTGTAACTTTAGCTTTGTGATTTTTTAAAGTGTTTGCTATTGCCACCGCAGCAAATACACTTCCACCAGGTGAGTTGATATGTACATTTATATTTTCTACATCACCTAGGTTTCCAATTTCTTCTTTGATTGTTTTGTCACAGACATCATCCCAATATTCGTCAGAACCAATAGTCCCATACATAACAACATCAGCACTTTTTGCTTCTTCATTCTTCGTTATGTTCCAAAACTTCTTTGTCATTTTCGGCATTGTTAATCATCACTCCTTTTTCATCTAATAATTTGTATTCTTTTGCTAAAATTCTTACATTTTGCTCAAAATCACCGCCGTTAAGCTCAACAGTTTCTTTTGTTCTAGTAGAGAATCCTTGTTGAACTCTTAAAGTACTTGCTTTAACTTCTTTAAGTGGATCAAGTTGTCCTTGACTCGGTCCATTCCACTGAGCTCCACACCAAGCTTTTGTTAGTAATGGATCTTCTCCGTAGTTCTTCATGTCTACTCTACCTAGTAAATATGCTTCTCTTAACCACTCTTCATAAACTACTTGTGTAAAATTACTAGAGAACCAATCTCTTCTCTTTCTAAACATTTTCCAAGCTTCTAATAAAGCAGCTCTACTAGCAGAATAACTGGCTGTAAAATGCTTAATTAGTAACTCGTATGGAACTTCTAATGCTGCTCCTATTTGTCTTAGAATTGCTGTTACAAATGGGTCGAACTGTGCATTTGGTCTACCTGGATTAGTAGCAACAACCTTTTCTCCAGGATTAAGCCCTTGTACTAGCCCAGGAGTTAGTTCTATTGTTTCTTCGTTAGAACTATCAATCTGTTCTGTTTCATCTAAGACTTCGTGATCCGCAATATTAGCCCCTTGGGTATTGTCTTTATCACTTTCAATAAATATCGCATACATACCACTTACAACAGCTGCCATAAGTTCTGCATCAGTATATCTATCTAGTTGCTTCAGGGCCTCAATAACTGGAGATAGGATAGGTATACCTCTGACTTGCTCAGGTCTTTCGGCTAGCATTATATGTAAGATATTCAGTTGTTCCTGCTTTCCATAAACTGAAATAAAGTCAGTTTCTACATTTCCTGCCACATCAAGTGGGTGTTTTCTTGCGACATAATATCCAGAGATTCTATTATTGTTATTGATTTTCACTCCATCAACAATAGTTTCATCATTTTGCAATGTAGTAGGTGTCATAACTCTATCAGGCTCAATTATTTGTAGCTTTAAGCTATATGGATTCTTTGGTGTTAGAAAATAGTTAAATTTTACAAAGCACTCACCATTCAAGAGAATTGTTAAGAACACTAAGTCTTGAACTTGGTCAAAATTAAGAACTCCCATCTGTTCAATCTTATTGTCTGCCCACAATTTGAATTCTTTTTCAATAGTAGTTTCAATTGCTTCAGCTTCTTCTTCACTAATCCCTAAAGTTTCATAGTCAATTGCTGATTTTAGCTTTAATCCACTACCTATAACGTTTGAATTGATAGTTTTCATAACTCCTTGAGCAACAGGAGCCCCCATATACAAGTCTCTTGACCGTTCAACTAGCTTTTTCCTGTTCTTGTAGATGTCTTTTTTTACGCCTCCACCAGTAGAAATCCAGCCTTTCATAGAACTTTTTGTAGTAGATGCCCCATGATTCGAGTAACCTGTGTTAAGAATTTCTATTTTTTTCCTAGCTACCTCTCTTTCGAAAGCCTTTTTTGGGTTAAAAAAAGCGATAGTTTTGTCTAATAAATTCATTTTTCACCTCCTTTTGCAACAAAAAAAGAAGATTAAAACCTATAAATCTCTAGGTATTACTCTTCTTCCTAATTTTTTTCTTCCATTGTTATTTAATTTGTCAAGTTCGCCCTCCCAGAAGGCTCTTCCTTTTCTAATTTCAGATAAATCTTCTCTCACAAGCTCTCTTGTACCAATTTTATAACTTTTTCCAGTCAATACAGCTATTTCCGCCTTTCTATAGACTTCAATCATCTGTGAGCACTCTTCTCTAGTATAATTCAATTTATAAGGTCACTCCTTTCGATAAAACTCTTCTTTTTGATACTTTCGTAGTCTTTTTTGTAGCTTCAACGGTATATTTTTTATTTAAGTTTGGATTAGCTATTTTTAAAGCTGCATAAGCATAGTTCCTTAAATCCAAAGGTTCATTTCTCTTAGTTCCTATCACTTTCCAAATAGTTTTTTTAACTCCTTTTTCCCAAACAGTAGTCTTAACTTCAGATGTTAAACCTTTGAAATATGCTTCATCATAGCCCCTATCCACATTGCTTGGAAAGTGCATATACATAGATCCTGGTTCTTCAATTTTTAGTCTAGCAAGTATCGTTTCTTTACCTGTATTTACTCCTAAAGTAAAGAGTGATATTTGCATTCTATTAGTCCTAGATGGTTTGGATACAAAAGCTACTCCATCTCCACCTTTTCCTTTTATCCCAAATACTCTCCTAAATTCTCTAGGCTTGATATATTGATAAGCTTCTTGAGTATAATGTCCTCCAGTGTCTATACAAGTACAAAGAATTCTTATTTTTTCTCCGTTTGCATACTCAAACTCTGTTTCCAGGAATCTATCTAATTGCTCCCAAACGTCATTTTGACCAGGAGAGCCTATAAATTGCTTATAGTAAATACCCCAAGACTCTTCCCCAAGTCCCCAACCTACAACTTCAATTTCTAATCTATCGTCTTGAACATCGACTCCAGCAGTTAAAACTTGAACTTGGTCAGGAATTTCTGAGGTATACTCTTCTTTTCTCTTAGAAACATCTAAGAAATCTATCTTTTCCACTTTTTCTTCCCATGTTTGACCAAGGCAGGTATTCGTAAATACCTTCATCATTTGCATATTACCTTTTGCAGCTTTAAACTTTTTTATAATTTCTGGCCAGGTAGAAAAAGGACTATATAATTCTGAAATATGAAAACCTCTAACACTCCAATCGTCTACTTCTTCCTGTGGTTGCCATATTCCATGTATCATATTTCTTTTCCACTCATGCTCAGATGATATTTCCAAGCAGTCAGAGCATTTATGACCAACAGGTTCAAAGATTATGTTTCTCCATTCCAATTTTTGAAATGAGCCACATTTTGGGCAAGGTATATAAAACTCTTCTTTTGTCGAATTCTCATATTCTTTCTCAACTCTTGAGTCTCCTTTGATGGTTGGTGTACTAGTTATTACGATTTTCTTATTCCAGAAAGTTTTAGTTCTTTCTATTGCTAGATTTAAAGGGTCTCCTTCTCCTCCAACATCGCTTTTGAATCTATCTACCTCATCTGCAAGTAAGATTCTAAGAGGTCTACTTGATAACTCTGCTGCTGAATTACTTCCAACTAATGTAATATACCCACCTACAAACTCTTTTTGTAGTTTAGTATCTCTTCCATCAACTTTGTTCAATATTTTATTTTTAAGTTGCGGTGTACTCTGTATCATGTCATCTAGTCTTGTACTAGAAAAATCTTCTGCTAAATCTTTGGTTGGCAAAAGGTACATGATAGGAGCAGGGTCATAGTCAGCATAATATCCAAAAACATTCAATAAAATTTCAGTCTTAGATAACTGAGCTCCATACATCATCACAATTTTAGATGTTTTTTTATCTGAAATCGCTTTCATAACTTCCCGTTGAAATGGAACCCTGTCAGTTTTCCATCTCCCTGGTTCAGCTGATGTCTTAGAGCTTAAAATTCTATATGTATCAGCCCAAGTATCTATAGTCAACTTTGGTGGAGGCTTCAATGTTTGGAATATGTCAGCAAATAGATTAATTGTTTTTCTTAGACTTGGATTTTCTGCTAGATCCTTTTCCTTTGCTTTTTTCATCTTCCACCTCTTCTTCATCTTCCAAAATTATGTTTTTATTTTTAAACAATTCTGGACTATAATCACTTAATTCTAACAAAACATCTTCTATAGAACTCAAAACTATATCCTGGATATCTCCAAGATTATCGCAACCCACAACCAAAGGGGCGATTTTATTAGGTACGGCTAATAATTTACCCTTTAAATTTGTGAGCATAACTGTCATGACTTTCTTAACTATCTCTGCCGAGTGCAGTTCATTTTTTAATTCTGATATTTTTATACTTTTTAGCTCTATATCTTTTTCAATTTTTTCAGTTTCTTTTTTAAGTTTTGTGTCTTTCAAATCTACATCAGCAGAGTTTTGTTCTTTAATAAACTCAATAAAACCTTTTACACTCTCTACGAGCAAATATTTACCCCTATTTCCACTTTTTTTCACAATGCCATCTTGAGCTAGCATTCTAATATATCTATCAGTCACCCCAAACATCTCCGCAAGTTCAGGGCTACTAACTATTTTTTCTTCTGTGTTCATTTTTCACTCCTTAGGAACGGAAATTGTTAAAATTTTGACCAATATTCAGGTGAAGCTCGGGATTCGCGAGACCCGCTTGACTTTTTTATTTTCTGAAAGAACCTATTTCACCAATTGGTTCTCATTATATCCATTTTATCCTTTCATTTTTTACCTCTTTTTTGTTTATACCAAAGCATTTTATGCCTATAATTTGGCTCTAATTTTTCAACTTTATTCAATAATTTTTTATCACTAAAATGCTCCCAGTATATCGTCCCTTGTGCTAAATTTCCAAATAAACATTGCCCTTCAATATCTTCGAACCTTACTATTTCTTTTGAATTTCTGTTTATATCTAAACTTTCTTTTTCTGTTTCAAATTCTAAATTCAGTCCTAGTACTTTATTTAGTAATGTTGTATGTGTATCTATATAGCTTCCTATGTGTAATTTTCCCAATGCAAATAATGCTGGTGCATCTCTAAAGCCTATATCAAAAAACTTTTTATATGTTTTCATAAAAATCTCCTGAAATTAAAAAAACTCTCGTAGAGGACGTATCCTATTCATTTAAGAATCACGAGAGTATTGATGTTGGTATCCTGTGCATATTGGATTCTCACCAATGAAAGACTCTAGCAGTCTAACCAACGTATTAGGTCGATGCACCATAATTGTCAGAGGCTTTTTTAGAGTAGAGCCTCAATAACTACTGCCACAATTTTTAAAGAGGAATCTCTAAACTTTGCTACATGATATCATGCTAACACATTTTTTCTAACCTTTCCATCCCCAGTTTTTTACCAGTTTTTTACCAGTTTTTTACCTGTATTAAATTTTGAGTCTTAAAATGAAACTCTAAATGTGGGAAAATTCTATTTCTTTTTTGATAAACTGTCTTTACTGATATGTCAAGTTTTTCAGCTATTTTCTCATAATCAACTTTATCTTTTTTAAAATGATTATCTAAAAATCCTACTTGGATTAAATCATAGTCTTCATGTTCTTTTACCATATCTAAAGCACTATCTATCCGAAATATCATTGCCTCATATAACCCAATGTCCTTAGATATTATAGCTTTCAAGTCTTCCATTCTCTCTATATCAGATTTTACTTCTACAAAACCACTCCCAGAAATTTTTTCTAAGCTATAACTTTTTAATAAAACTGGATTATTGAAATATTCCAAATCTTTTTTTATTCTGTTTTTGTATTTATTATAACTGATTAACACTGTTTCTATTGCTTTAAAAATAATCTTTTGCTCCTGTGTTGCCATTATTTCACCTCTTTAGCTATTTTTACGGACTAACTCAAATTCTTGAATTCCCCATTCCAAAACTTCTAAATCTATTCCTTTTTCTTTGTATATGGCTTTTGTGCTTCTTATAAACTCTAACTGTGCTTCTTCTAGTTCAGCATCTGTTAGTTCCTTTTTTCTAAAAATAGATTTTTTAATAATTCTCTCAGTTGATCCTTCTTTTATTTTTACGTCTATTTGATATCTGTATATCATTTTTAGCCCCCTATTTCTTATATTTCCCATTCTTATATGATTCTAATTTTGCAATATGCTTCTCAAAATCCTGCTCTGTTAATCCAGTTACTAACAAGAGATTTACAGTAGCAGTTATGAGATCCAAAGCTTCAGCTTTAAAATTATCCATATTTTTAATTGTTGTAAAAGTGCTAGTTTCTCTAACTTCTGCCAATAACTCTTTGTACTCTTCTTTAACTTTTTCTAGCTGTGCAATATTTGAAGCTCTATAAGCCAAAGATTTATAGTTCATTAGCTTATTTAAGTCTATACTCATTTACTCATCCTCCATCAATTCAGGATTTTCATAAATATTCCCTACAATTTCACAACCTTGTGCAACAACATCAATTAAATCAAAAGAATACTCTTCAAAATCTCCATTAAATTCTGCTCTAAAACTTCCATTTTCAAAAATAACTTTGTAATATTTTTCTCCAAAACTCTCAAAAAGAATATCTCCCTCATATATGTCTTCTCCATTTTTATCACATAACCCTGTCCATTCCATAAGTTCTGAATATTCAAATTCTTCAAAACCAACAGGGATTGAATAAGAAGTATCAGGCATATATTCAGTTTGATATTGCATATACCCTATTATTTTATTATAAAAATCTATCATTTGAGGATTAATAAAAATTCTTTTATCATTTTTATCCCAAGCTCTAAATTTAATCTCTCTCATCCTCATCCTCCACCCATTCTGCAATTCTTTTCAATTCATCTAATGTCATTTCTTTTCCATATAACCAAGACTCGCAGTTATAAAATTTATCTTCTCTAAAAACTTTTTTAATATTTCCATTTTTATCTGTAACACTATATTTAACTTCTTGCAAATAAACTACCTTTTTACTTTTTTTATCTCTCCACATTTTCATCACTCCAAATTATTCTTAAACCTGGTTGACTTGTCGATAATTCCAATATTATTCCGTTTTTTTCCATTTTTATATAAATGACATCTCTTTCTTGAATTGAATCATCATCCTCTGCCAATCTTATCTCTTCAACAATACCAGCATTTTTTACTATCTCAGATACATGCCCTTCAGTTTTCTTACCAACTGTATATACTTCATTATGATATGGCATTTGCACTTCTATCCCTACTATTTTGATTATTTCTTGTGTCATTATTCATCTCCTCCAAGTTTATCTATTTGTTCTTTTAATTCAACTAGACACTTATCACATATGCTAATTATATTGCCTTCATTACTATCTTCTGCTCTAATTTCTAGTATATTTACATTATCAGTTCTATTACAACAATTGCATCTATCTCCATAAAATCTATATCTTGTTGTTTTGTTTATTTCACTATTTTTAATTAGTTTAATCATTTCCAATCTCTCCTGCTCTTACTCTTTCCCAAAATTCTCTATATTCTTTAGAATCTAGTACTTGTCTAGCTTCTGTAGAATCTAAGAAGTAATTACCAAGTTTATAGTTTTTATCGTCTTTTTCATTTCCATAGTCCTGTGTTTTCTCTATACTTCCACCAGAAACATAGAAATATATACATCCAAATGTTCTCATATCTGCTCCTTGTTTTTCTTTTCAGCTTCTTTGACTCTCATAATTCTTACTTTCAGACTTTCGACAAGTGCATCTTGTACATCTCCTTTGTTTTGTAAAGCTTCCATTACATCTTCGTCTCTAGTTTCTTTACAAACCAAGTGATGTATAATTACTTTTTCTGTTTGCCCTTGTCTATGGAGTCTTTTATTAGCCTGCTGATATAATTCCAAGCTCCAGTTAAGCCCAAACCATATCACATGATTACCTCCAGCTTGTAAGTTAAGCCCATAGGCCGCACTTGCTGGGTGGGCTAATAATATATCTATCTCTCCCTTATTCCAGTCAAGTTGGTCTTGTGGAGTTTTCAAAAGTCTTATTCTTAATTTAGAGTCTTTCAAAGCTTCAATTATTCTGTCCTTATCATGTTGGAAATTATAGAATACTAGTGCAGGTTTCCCATTTAATTGCTCTATCAGCTCTAAAAATCTCTCAATCTTACAATCATGAACTTCAAAGACTTTCCTATTCTCGTCATAGATAGCTCCGTTTGCTAACTGAAGTAACTTGTTAGATAGTGCTGCAGCATTTGCAACTGTGATTTCAGTGTCTTCAAGTTCAAGAATAGCTTTTTTCTCAAGCTCATCATATGATTTCTTAGCCTTGCTATCTAAAACTATCGGTACTTGTTCATAGATTATGTCGGGGAGTTCCAAATAATCTTCTGCTTTCATGGATATGCAGATATCTGATATCTTTTCATGTATGGCTTCATTGGATCCTTCTTTGGCATCATAATTAAAAATTACTGTTCTGTTCCTTTGCCCTGGTTCAAAATATCTTTCTCTAAATTTCCCTATAGTCTTTTCTAACCTTTCGCCCTGATCCAATAGATATAGTTGAGCCCATAAGTCTATCAAACCATTAGGTGCAGGTGTACCTGTAAGTCCAACAATTCTTGTTATCTTGTTCCTGATAACTTTCAAACTTTTAAATCTTTTTGATTGATGATTTTTAAAACTAGACCACTCGTCAAGTACCACCATATCAAATGGCCATGTATTTTTATAATAATCAACTAACCAGGTTACATTCTCACGATTTATGACATAAATATCTGCTGTTTTTGCAAGTGCCTTTATACGCTTCTGTAGACCCCCTAAAACAAGAGATGTTTTTAGTAAGGATAAATGATCCCATTTTGCTATCTCATCTGTCCAGGTAGCCTCTGCGACTTTTTTCGGGGCTATTATTAATACCTTTCCTACTTCAAATCTATTAAATTTTAAATCTGCTATTGCAGATAGAGTTATAATAGTTTTCCCTAGACCCATATCTAACATAAGCCCTAACTTATTATCAGTTATCATTCTATCAATACAGTATTTTTGGTATTCATGCGGTATAAACTTCATTTAGGCATCACCTCCTCAATAAATTCATCTACTTCTTGAAATGAAGCTATAACTCTTACCCCACAATTTAAGTTTTCTAATTTTTGTATAAAATTCTTCTGTAGTGGGGATAAATTATCCCTTTTTCCTTCTGCTTTCAGTTCCACAAAATAGATATCTCCTCCAGGAACTATAACTATTCTGTCAGGTACTCCTGCATTTCCTGGAGAAGTCCACTTCATACACAAGCCTTTTTTATTTTTTACACTTTTAACTAAATATGCTTCAATTTCACTTTCACTTTTTCTCATGAATTTTCTCCAATCTGAAACGTAACAAACTTTCTTTTTTTTCTTATATATATATATAAATATAGGATTTATAGATTTTATAGACTATATATACCCTTTATTTCTTTATTTTTATATATTAATATAGAAAAGAAAGTTACAAAGTTACAAATATATAATAATACTAATAGTATCAATGTTTTTTTATGAAACTTTCTGTGTAACTTTCTGTGTAACATCAAAAAAGAGAGTTACAAGCATTTTTTATAGAAAGTTACATTTTAAAAAAGTTACACTTAGAAAGTTTCAAAATTTTTAGCTTTATATTTTTCTTCTGAAACCTTTTTGAACTCCATATTTTCCAAACCTAGAGGCTTGTTTTATCTTTTCCCACTTAAATAGTGTTGATAAAATCTTATTAATCTCAATGCTGTCGCTCTTTTTTAGGTATCTAATATCCATTTTTAAAGCTTCTTCCCATATTTCAGCGGCACACACTTTATCTCTTAATACCAAATTTTTTTCATCATATTGTAGAGTCGTAGTTTCATATTCATTCAGATATGTTCTTCTAGCAAATAAATCCATAGTATTCCAATTTTTAGGTATTTTCTTGTCTAAGTAATCCAAAATAATGCCCTTATATACATTGTCCTCCAAGTGCAATTCCTGTTCTTTTACAGCTAATTCTAATGCTTCTTTTGATAGAACTAAATTATAAGATTTATCTTTTGCAAGTTCACAAGCCTCAGCCCATATCTGATCTAACTCATCTTTCAAGTCATCAAAGATAGATTTTTTTGGCTTAAATATAAAACAATCTATTGGCCAAAATCTTCTATTTCCTGTTTCGTCTCTTAAAAAGTTAGTATCATTTGCAGTTCCAAAGAAGGCACATCTTCTTGGATATTTTTGGGCTCTACGCCCATACGATGCTCTAAAGACATCATCAGTTCTACTTAAGAAGTTTTTTACCAAATTCATTTCAGATTTTCTTAATGAACTAAGTTCTCCCATTTCTAGAATCCAACTTCCTTGGATTAACTCACAAGCATCTTTACCTTCCACATTAACCAAACTATCGTTATACCACTCCATACCCAGAATCTTTAAAAAAGTACTCTTACCTACTCCTTGCGGACCTATTAAGATGGGCATATTATCCCATTTAATACCGCCATAAATCGCCCTTCTTACTGCTGCAACTAGAGATTTCTCAGAAACTTCTCTAGTATATACATTATCTTCACAACCCAAGTAATCTATAAATAAAGTTTCTAATCGCTTTTCTCCATCCCACTGTGTAGATTGAAGTCTTGTTGCTACCTTATTTTCGGCATTTTCTTCTGCAATCAGATTAACTCCATCTATGATTTTATTTGTAGAAGTTATTCCATAAGTGCTCTCTAAATACCATCTAAGACCTGCATCATCTGTATCGGTCCATAATCTATCATCAGCTTCAAACTTCCTATCCCAAGGCACATCTTTTCTTACTAGTATTCTTGAAGAGAAAATATCCTTAAAAATTTTTAGCCTTAATTCTTTATCATTTTGTAGGATTAGTATTATGTTAGCAAGTGAGCTAAGTACTTTCATACCATCAGCACTGTATATAAGTTTATCTGTCCAACTATCATCTTCTTCAACTAATACCCCTTCTACAGCTTCTGCATCAGTGTTGTTTGATACTGAAAATTCAGCTATTGCTTTTTGTTGTCTTTCTTTTAATAAGTCCTTTTTAACATCTGTCTTAGACAACACCCATTCTTTCATGGCAATCCAGGAAGGAAGTTTAGCAACAGGAGTATTAACATCGGCACTTATATCCTTATGGCCAAACTTATGTAACCTTACTAAATCAAAGGCATTTACTAATTTTTGACTACATGGGTCTGTTGCATGGTGAGAATATAAGAAAAGTCCATCTTGATACACAATAGCTCCAGCAGTAGTACTTCCACCCACAAAGGTTAATCTATCAGATATATCACAAGGTTCATATACTCCAGGTAAAAACTCATCTATCGCTTGATAAATATTGAACCTTCTACAAAATGCTCCAACCATACCTTCTTTTTCTAAAGGGTTTTCTTGCTTCTTTAGCATGTTCTGATGTAGCTTTTGGGCATCTGGAACTTCTGGCCATGTTGTTACATCTCTCCAATCAGCATACATATTAAGAACTGCCTTACCATCTAACATGGGTTTGTCAGCATAAGTAAAAACATAATCACTATCAGTAGAATGGCTTGGCCAATACATTAACCTAACAGCTTGAAAGGTAGTAGGATCACAATAACGTAATCCTATAGACTCTGCTACCTTTCTTGCTATTGGTTCATACTCATCAGCAGATACATCTTCAGCTAATGGCAAAATAACTCTGATCCTAGGTTTAGTAGTTTGGTGCTTACGAGTGCTGTACACTGCATAAGCACAACCTAAACTATTAAGAGTTTTTATAATCTTAGTGTCATCTTCATAGGCTAAGTTATCTAAGTCAAGAGTAATTAAACTTCTGCTTTCAATAGCTTCACTTCTTCTAAGATTACCTTTTAATTTTCCACCAACAAAGCCTCCAACATCTTTAATATCATCTTGCTTAGCTTTAGAATAAGATAAGAACTCATCAAGTGTTTCAGCAGTTATTTTAGGTTTTCCTAATCTATCCACAAACTCAGACCAGGTAATTTCAGTTGTTACCCATTGCTTAGAGTGTCTGTTATTTGCTTCAGATATTATTAATTTTCTCGAGTTCTCCATCTGCTATCTCCTTTTATCCAAGTTCTATTATTTTATTTACACAATTAATTGCATCAGGAATTTTTAGAGCGATTATATTTCTAAAAGTTTCATTCATTAGTAAAGCTTTTTTAGTCGGCATTTCTCCACAAATTCCAAATATTATAGTTGTCCAGTCTGTATCTAATTTATTTGCGATGCTGTCTAAAGTATTTTCGTTATCATATTCATCTGCTTCATTCCCTTTTTCTATCCAAGACAGGTATTCAACTGCCTTGTTGTAATCCTCTTTCCCATTCTTTTTTTCAGCACGAACCAGGTATTTAATCACATTCCATATTCTAGTTCCTAAAGGGTTAGGCATATCTCTAACAATAACATCAGATAAGTCTTTACATTCAAAATTACAACCTGGTATCATATAATGCTTTGGTGAATGTACGTTATCAACTGCTAACTCTATATCTTTTTCAAAGTCCTTTTTTAAATCTCTATCTGGAGTTTCTCCAATAGCAACTAGTATTTTCTTTTCAAGAGTAGGACTCTCTACATTAAGTCTTCCATTTTCTAAATGTGATAAAAAGCCTTGTGTAACTCCTATTTTTGTAGCAAATTCTGTTTGTGATATTTTATTTTCATCTCTAAATTTTTTAATTTTTCTTCCTATATGCATAATTTCCTCCTAATCTTTCATATAATAGCTACCAGTAAATCCAGCAGCATTTAATATAAGCCCCTTGGCCCAACTAATTTCTTCTGTCATAGTCTTGATAACTTCTTCTAACTCCACAGACTTTGGAACATCTAGTATTATCTCGTCATGGACATGAAACACTATTGGCCAACCTTTATCTTTTACTCTTAGCAAAGTTTCTGCTAAGCAGTCTCTTGCGATAGCTTGTACAATATTTTCTGTTAATTTACCACCATAGGTTGGGATAACTTCCCACTTCTTAGATGTTTGATTGATACCCATATAATGCATCTGCATTTGGCCAAACTGGTTCTCTTTTAAAAATGGTTTTGGATAGAAAAGTTTTCTGCCACTTGGTAATTCAATTGTGAAAAAGTCTTGGCCATAAATAAAGTCATACTCTTTAGCTAACTTTACACATTTGACTATCTGCGGTTCTCCTGTCTCTAATACTTCAACAGAGGCATTCTCTAATGCATACCACAACTCCACAATTCTTTTTGATGATTTTCTCCATCTATCAACAATGTCTTTCATTTCTTCATCGGTTAAGCCCATATCAGCTGCACCCATAGCAGTTAGGGCTCCAACGCTACCTTGGTATCCTAGTGCTAGCTCTGCAACTTTACCTTTAGCTCTTAGATGATAGTTTTCTTCACCTTTTGCTATTGTGTTTATAGGTACTCCAAACATTTGAGATGCAGATGCCTCATAGATTTTTCCATGAGTTTTAAACACTTCCATTCTCCACTCTTCTCCAGCAAGCCATGCTATGACTCTTGCCTCTATTGCTGAGAAGTCTGACACAACAAAATGATTTCCTTCAGAGGGGATAAATGCTGTTCTGATAAGCTGTGATAAGGTATCAGGTATATTTCCATATAGCATTTCTAATAGTTCACCATCACCTTTTTTAATAACATCTCTAGCTACATCTAAAGTTTCTATATAGTTACGAGGCAGGTTCTGTACTTGAACTAATCTTCCTGCATATCTACCTGTCCTGTTAGCTCCATAGAATTGCAAGAGCCCTCTCACTCTTTCATCTTTACACATAGCTTCGTCCATAGCTTTATATTTCTTAACAGATGTCTTAGAAAGCTCTTGCCTTATTTCCAAAACTCTTTTTGCTTGTCCATCTTCTAAAGTATCTACCATTTTTTCAACTGTAGCTTTTTGCAAATTCTCAACTTCTTCTCCTGCTTCTTCTAACCAATTTAGTAACTGACTTGTAGAATTGGGGTTGTCTAACTTTGTTATCTCTCTTGCTTCTTCTAGTAAATTAGCTCTGGATAATGCATCTATATACAGAGCACCATTCACTAACTCACTATCAATCCTTACTCCGTATGCATTCATGAATGTATCTAACACCCAAAGCTTCCACTCTCTTTCAGGGACAGGAAATGCACTTAATCTTCTACCTATCTCCATTTCGGTAACTACGTCTTGAATACAGTATTCTTTAAATAAATTCCATTTTTCTGGTGCATGTTGAGGTAGATTTCTAGTCCTATTCCCATTACTTTTAGTAGGGTTACATGGTATACAGAAGTATCTTATTAAAGCACTACCAGTAGTTAATTTTTTCTTATCTTGTGGTAAACCCATTGCATTACCTATTGCAGCAAGACCTGCAGTATATCCACAATAAAGACCGTGTACCATAGTACAATGCCATTGTTCCAAAGGAGTTTCTATCCCAGCCATATTCAAGCACCACCACTCAAAGACAGCGTTGTATGCATACTTAATACAAGACTCATCTTTCAAAAGGTCTAATATTTCTCCAGAAATAGTTTCACCTTGTGCAAGGTCTATTATTTTTACATCTTGGCCATCAACGGAATATGCAAATAAAAGTATCTGAAAATCATCACTCATTGCATACTTGTATGCACCTGATTTACCTATGTCTACAGAGCTGAATGTTTCTATATCTATATTTAAAGTTCTCATAATCGCTCCTTTTTTGAAATTGAAAGGCAGTATTAAAACTGCCTTCCATATAAGTTTTTTATAGAATTGGTTCTCCTGTAACTGGATCTATTTCAACCTCATCAAATTCATTTTCTGCTTTAATTCCTACAGCTGATAGAGGCTCTCCATCCATTAACTTTTGTACATTACCAAGTCCGCAACCTATTCCTTTCTTACCACTTACCGCATACGGGAAAAAGTTTACCGATACTCTTGCATAAATTCCTGAATAAACTTCTGATTGATTAAGAATTGGTTGAGCTCTTACATCAACTATTCCTGGTTGGTAATCGATCTTTGCACTTGCTGTAAACACCCAGTGCCCTTTACATTCGGGTCCAAATTCTTGGCCATCTGATGGTCTCACTCCGTCTCCATCATATATTGGGATAGTTGGTTTTGGGGGTTTAACTCCATTCCACACACTGCTAATTCCTTTTTCTATTGCTGCATTTATAGCTGCATCTAGTTTCATTTTAGTTTGTACATCAGTCTTTGGAACTAGAATTGTACAAATGTACTTTTCTTCTTGCCCTTTTTCTGCTGCATAAGGTTTAAATAAATGCACATAACTTAATCTTACTTTCCCTGTCATTACTCTAGTATCATTTGCCATAAAAAATCACTTCTCCTTTATTTTATAAATTATTAATATCATCAACTGCACTAAATTCATCTTCAGCCTTTATCTTGTTTGTTATAGCTTCTCTTTTATCTGAAGCTTCTACAAGAGTTGGCTTCCCTGCATTCATAACTATTAAATCTCCAACTAAATTATTAAAATCTTTTTTACCTATTACCTTTTCTATTTGTGCTAAAGTTAAGTACTTTCTTTCGTATAACAGTTCTTCAGCTATTCCATTTTCTTTAAGTACTTTTATAGCTTCATCTGTGTTTTTAAAACTTCTACTACCTCTACCATTGACAGCTTTCCAACCAGGAACATTATTTCCTTTTAAACTTTCTGCTAATGCATACTCTTTTAAATCATCTGCCCATTCAGCTAAATCTTGAGCCTTCTGTAGAATTTCACCAATTTCTTCTAAAGATAATTGGTCTGCAGCTTTAAACTCGTACTTAGCAAGTTCTAAATTAACATTAGCCCTCTCTTTACAGATAGATTTAGCCTTACAGAATTTACAATGCTCTCCACAGTTAAAATCACCCTCACCATTTAAAGCCATTACAGCCTTTTCCTGAGCTTTCTTAGCAAAGGTTAGTAAGTAATCGAGACTACATTCCCAAGTATCTATGCCAGTTAATCTTGGCTGTACGATTGACATTTTAATGCGCTCTATAGGGAATATCATTTCGTAAGCGAGATATGCCCCTAATGCATACAGAAGTAACTGAGCATTGTTTTCAACACTTACAGGAACACCTTTTCCATACTTAAAATCTATGATGTGTAAAGTATCATGGGAGATTAAGATACAGTCAGCAGTCCCAAATCCACCAGGAACATATTGAGAGAAATCTACTTTTTGTTCCACAGAGATATGCGGGGTAGTTTCATAGCTGTACATCTGTTCTTGTATAAACTCTACATACTCATCTGTGTAACCTTGCATTTCTTCCTGGTACAACTCTTTTTCTTTCAGCTTCTTCATAGCTGAAGTAAACTTTCTAGAAGTCAAACCAGGATCTATTAACTTTTTCACTTTTAACTCTGCTATTTCGTGTGCTAGACTTCCTTCTTTTGCATATTCACTCTCTACATCTTCAAATTGCTCACAGAGTCTTACAGAAGGTGGGCAAGCCATCCACCTTGATGCACTAGAAGGTCCTAATAGTGCATGTGCCATTAAATATCAACTCCTAAATTTTTAAGTTCTTGAACAAAAGCTCCATAGCTTTCTTGAGGTAGAACTGTTATAGCTTTAACTCCAAACTTAGCTAATAGTTCTTTCATAGCTTTTCTGTTATTTTCAATGTCTTTTGCTACCCAAGCAGCTGCTATTCTTTGTAAATCATCTGCAGTATACTCAGCTGTTTTAGTTGGTAAAGGAGTTGCTACAGCTACAGGTGCTTCTTCTTTTTTAGCTGGTGCTATAGGCAGTTTTTGATTTGGTGTTTCTTCTACCTTTTTAACAGATTCTTTTTTCTCTTCTGATTTAGATTTAGCGTTGACTAAAGCTTCACCAATAGCTTTTTGTGTACTGATTATTACCTCGGTACAGTTAGCTTCTATGAAATCTCTTATTTCCTTTTTAACTTCTTCTACACTTCCTGTAAATTCTACTTTTACCATTTTTTATATCCTCCTATTTGCATTTTTTATTAATTTGTTGTAATATATAATCAAAATTTGGTTGATAGTCTGTTGTTGATGTGGTAGTCGCAACAGACTTTTATTATTTACCAGCATACTGAACACCTCCTTCACACAGCATAATTCCAAAGTTCTTTAATATTCATAGTTAGAGACTCACCTGTCACAATGTTTGATAGAACAGCAATTTCTCCATCTTCTAAAACTAATTCAAAATAATTTCCATCTATTAAGAACATTTAACCAACTCCTTAACCTCTTAATGCCAGTGGCATGATTATGTAATCTGTATTATCCTTGCTAAATTTAACAGCACTTCTATTATTTTTTCCTAAAGCAATATTAAATTTATTATCCTTAATCCACTTAAACCACAGATCCACATATTTAAAATCTAAAGCTGTTTTTAAACTAGCTTTTGTATTATCCAATTCCATAATCTCTAAAAATAATTTTGATTCATCATTTGGATAAGCTTCAACGGTTACTTTTCCATTTTCAAAGTTAAAAAATCTAGTAAAATACTCCCTCCCACCTACAGTCTTTAACATCTTCCAGACTATATTTTCAGTAAAATTAATAGCGGGAGATGCCTCGGAATAGCTTTCATATTCTAAGTCTTCAACTACTTTAGATATGTCAGGAACTTTTATATCCTTCATAGGTTCATACTCAGTAACTTCCATTTCTACCTGAACTGCGATTTTTCCATCTTTAAGTACAGCTATCGAGTTAGCCTTTTTTAAGTTGTCTAGTATGTCGTATATACGGATAGTGTCTGACCCTGGTAACTCTTCATGTGAGTCTTTTACTGTTGCTAGTCTATATGTATCTGTAAATCCAGCATACTTTCCAGCAACTATCAAACCTTTAAGTTCTCCAGATTTTGCAATACTAGCGAAGTGATTTAACGCTTTTATCTCATCTTTTTTCAAAACTAGAACTTGTTTTCCCATATTTTCAGAATTGTATTCAGTTATATTCATTTCTTCTCCTTCCTTAATTCTGCTAACTTAATTCTTATTTTTGCTATATTCAAACCTGTTTTTGTGAGTTCAGCAATTGAACTAATTAACTTGCATTTATTAAGAACTTTTAATTCGTTTCTAGTCACACAGATTAAATTGTCCACATCAAGATTAGTTTTATCTCCGTCAGCGAAGATAATTACAGAGCCTTTTGGAATCTTCTTTTTATGGCGTTCTTCCCAAATTATTCTATGTTTTAAAACCCATTTTCTCGGATCAGCTATTTTTATAAAGGTATAACCATCTATAAGTCTTTCACTTCCAACAGGCTTCCAATTCTTCGGCCTATTCCCTTTTTTGAAAGAAGTTTTGTTAGCTCCCATATACCCCTTCTTTCCCTTATTCCAAGGAACATTACCTTTTTTATAAAGGCAACCTCTTGTTCCAGTGTGGATTTTCTTTCTACTAAGAAGGCTTTTTATTATTTCTGCAGTTACATCTAAATTAAATTTTTTATTGAAAAGCTCTGTTATTTCTTTATATGTTTTTCCTGAAGTAACTTCTCTCAAAAATTCAATCATTTCATCAGTGTATTTTTTCATGTTCTATCCCTCTAGCATTTTAGGTAGTTTAGCTGTTGCATCCATCATGTCATCTTTAAACTTTGCTGCTTTCAAAGCTAACTCGCCATTACTAATAATTACAGTTGCAAGTTTTATCATAGTTTCGCTTCTACTAATTTCCTTCTCTAACTCTTCTTCTGAAATATTTTCTTTACTAAGTTTATCCATTTGTTCAAATAATTTTGAGTTTAGATCACTTAATGTATTCATTCTTTTCTCTCCTTCCAGTCCATTTCTTCAGCTTCTTTCTTCTCTTTGTACAGTTTAATAGCCATACCTTTTGCGCTGTAATTTCTAAGTCCAAGGACTTTTTCACGACTTCTTTTTTTGTAAGCTGCATTTTGCTTTGATTTTTCTCTCCAGTATTGCTTCTCACACACTGCAGAGCAGTATTTCACACGTTTATCTTTTACATCAGTAACATAGACATGTATTCCACAATGAGCACAAACAAACTCACGAGGGCAGTCTACATTATCATAAAATTGATTAACTTTTATTCCCACACTTAATCACCCACATACATTCCATCTCTATGAGAAATTAAACTTGGCATTTGTGCAGTTTCTTCAGGCGCTTTCAAGTCAATGAAATTTAAAACTGTCGCGTATCCCCTTGCCAATCTCACATCTATGATAAAATCATTTCCTTTTATAATTAATCCAGGATCTATGAGTTCTCTAGTTGGATCATAATTTATGTTGGCTGCGCACTTATAGAAGTTGTAAGTGTCTATTTTATATTTGCTTTTGATAAAAACTTCTGTTACATCAGCATAACTTCTATTATTATTTTGAAGTTCACTCAACACGAAATTGAGTAAATTAATAGTGATCATATTTTTCTCCCTTGTTTTTTCATAAGATTTAATGTATAATCTAGGTGAAATATGTTACCTAAATATTTTTTCTTGAGACATCTGATTCGGTTTGGTCGCCAGGTTCAGATGTTTTTCTTTTGTTATATGCAGCTAATATGCTAGCTATTACCAATGCTAGTTTCTTCATAGCTCTTCTCCCTTGTGCTTCATAAACCAATCTGCCAACTTATCTTTAATCACTAAGTGCTTTACACCAACCTTTACAAAAGGAAAATCGGCATATTCTCTAGCAATCTGTTTTAACTTTTGTAATCCTATACCAGTTAATTTAGCTGCTTCTGGCATTGTTAACATCATTTTTTCAGTCATCTTAATCTCTCCTTTCTAATTAATTTTTGCTGTAAGTTGTGTAACGATATCCATTAGAGCATTTTCGTAGTATGTAAAATTGTTGCATCTAACATCATCAGTTTTAAAACCTATAATTTCATTTCCATCAGTATCTACGAAATGTTTTATTTCAGGAGTTATAAAAACCCGACAGATGTCATCTCCTTTATTCATAACTACATACCCTAGATACTCATTGGTTATATTGTTAAAAGTTATAACTAATCTGTGATTTTTAAACATAATTTCTTTTACAGATAGCTTTCCTTTTACTATTTTCATTCTGCATCTTCCTCCCATATAAGCCCTTCAAAGTCATACAACTCTACGTACTTCATGTACGCCCCAAAAATGACTTTAATTAACCACACAACTTTATACTTCACAACGTCATAAAGAGTTGCTTTTTTACTTTCTTTTAAAAATTCTCTTGCTGCTATTTCGCTTCTAGTCATTTTCTCCCTCCCAAAGTTCCATTAGCTGAATAATAGCTAAAGCTCTTTTCAAGCTTAGCCCTTTTAATTCAGGTTTTGACCAGTATTTATCTAAAACTTTTTTACTTAACATGTTTGCTCTCCTTCTAAAAAATATCTCTAGCTATTACTTTTATTCTTTTAGCTGCTTTGTAGGCTTCTTCTAAATCTTTAAAATCAAGAGATACAAAAACTCTTCCAAATAGAATTGGGAAATCGTGGCAAAAACAAATATCTATGTCAGATTTAAAATTAACACTAACCACTACATTTTCAGAAACAAAGACATTCAGATAATCTATCTCAGATAAATCCTTAGCAGTTAAAGTATCATCTGTTTCATGTCCTTCACAAGCTATTCTGTAATCAAGATCTAAATCCTTTACTCTTTTAATAAATCTTTTTATCTTCTCAACTTTTAAATTATCCATATACTCTCCTTTTATTCGCTTAAAAAAACGTTAATGAAATATTGTTGCCCTTTACCAGTAACCTTACTAGTTTTATTTACTGAAATATGTCCATCTGAATGTGTTACTGCTGTTTCTTTTATTTCAAACAGTCCTAAGTTCATTGATTTTTGAGTCGGCATATTGTAATCAGATCCTTGTCTTTTTATTAAATATCCATTCTCTCTCATCCATTCAAATAATCTTTTTTGACCTGTATCGACTCCGTTCTGCTTAATCAATTTTGCTAGATCACCAATCAATATCGAAGATTGAGAAGTTGCTACTGCATCGGCAAATATTACTTTTGGTTTATCTTCTTTTACTTTATTTTCAAGCAATTCAATCTTTTTTGTATAATCTTCTATCATATGAGATTGAATTTGATTAGCTCTTGCTAGTATCATCTCTGGACTATTCCAAGCTTCTTCACACTTAATAAAATATTGTCTCGCTTGTTTTCCTTTTTCATTTCTTTGAAGCATTGAAATTTCTTTTGCCATATTCAATGTCATTAGATGGTCTTGTACTACTTTAACTCCTGAAATCCCACCACTTTCACTTTTTTGTGAAACTGGGATAAAATCAGTATTCTCGATAAATCCATATTCAGCCATTCTTTCAAACCATTGAGTATATGGAGTTTTTATCTCCAAAAACTTATGTAGTTCTCTACCACTTACTAATTGTTGTCCGTCTTTCACTTCAATTTTTATTAACTCGTTCATATAATTAATCTCCTTTCTTTTATTAAAAATTATTTTTTTAAAATAAATTACTCTTTATATGCAATTGATTAGGTAAAAAAAATTAAATAAACATCTTCATTTAAGAGATTTAAGTAATTTTTTATGCGGATAACTTCTGTGATAGTGAAATCAGATCCTTTTTTCCTATTTATTTTATTTGATAGACCAGCTACAGAAAGATTGATTGTATCAGCTAACATATTGTAAGATATCCCTTTCTCACGCAATAACCCTTTTAATTTATTATATGCCACTTTGATTCACCTCCTAGAATTATTAAAAAATAAAATATTTCAATTTTTTACTCGTGTGACGATAAAAATACTTTATCATAACTTTTAAATCTTGTCAAATAAAATTTATTAAAATTTAAAAAAATTTATTTTATTTGCATTTAAAGAGTAAAAATGATATACTCGACATATAACATGATAGGAGGTAATTATTATGTCTAATGAAATAAATTACGCCTTACTACTAGAAAATTTTTTCTCAAATCCAAGTTTTTTTGGTGGAATAGTAAAATACTGGAGAGATGAAAAAGGTTGGAGCCGTAAAAAATTAGCAGATGAGGTTAATATGCACCCAAGCAATATTCAAAGATATGAAGAAGGAAAAATAGCAAATATACCTTTTTCAGTAGTTTCTACATTTGCAAAAGCTTTTAATGTTAGTATAGAAACTTTTTTAGGAAAAGAAGTAACAGATAAGGTGTCTCAAACATTTTTTGAAGATTTTATAAAAGAAAATGACAGAAAAAAAGAAAGAATAGGGGATTTAAGAGTAATTGAAAATACTCTGAAAAAATTAGGAGTTTCATATGCTCCTAATACTAATGAGATTCTAGATGAAATACAAGAAGGAGTCTTAAATCCAGAAATGACTCTATTGGGTGGGCCTTTCACAATAAAAACAGATTTAGAGATATTAGTATTTATAATCTTATTACTTTGCCCTAAAAAAGATCCCTTTATTGGAAGACTAATAACTTTCGATGAAACAAATGATTTTCATGGAGGAATAGTTGAAAAAAGGGCAGAAGAGTATGCTAGAGTTATATGGGATCAGCTTAGTAATTTTTGGCTTTTAGTAAAATCATTTAGGTCTCCCTCATATAACAATAACACTACTTCTAGAAAAAGATTTTTAACAACAATAAAATCTTTTTTAAGATTTTTAAGGATAGGGAGATTATCACAACAAGAATGTAAAGAAATTCTGGACGGAATAAACTTAGCTTATTCATTAATGGATCCAGGATCTGTAGTAATAAATTTAGATTACACAATAAAGGAGGACTAAAAATGGCAAGAAAGGTTGTTCCAAAAGAAATTCAAACACAAATACTTTTAAAAAGTAAAAGAAGATGTGCTTTATGTTTTGGATTACATAATGATACTGACATAAAAGAAGGGCAAATAGCACACATTGACAGAAATAATAAAAATAATAATGAAGAAAATTTGGCTTTTTTATGTTTTAACCACCATAATGAATATGATTCTATAAAACGCCAATCTAAAAATTTAACTGAATATGAATTGTTAGAATATAAATCTAAACTTGAAAGATATATGGAGAATTCTTTTATTATTGGAAAAAAGTATTGCGTAAATGATTATAAACTTTATGATGAATTAAAAAATAATTTTATTCATACTGGGATTATTGCAAAATTTCAAAGTTTTTATTTTGGTCATACATTTTATTTAGAAGATTTTGAAATTAGTGAAGGGTACCATGGTAGTGATTTAATAAATTTTTATGATGATTGCTCTACATATATTAGGTTTATAGATTCTGAATTAAATAACTTTTTTAATGTATTTAAAAATTCTTTCTGTGCAGCTGAAAGTATGTTATCTATTTATTATCAAAATTATGATAATGATAATCGAATGTACTATAATAGGGCTTATTCAGAAATAGAAAAATGCAAGCATAGGCAAGAATTTAATACGCACGTTAACAAAATGCTAAATGCTATATATAATATATTTAATCTAGTTGAAAGCACTAGAATAAATTAAAAAAAAATACCCCTCTCGAGTTCGTAACTCTAAAGGGGTTAAAAAGAGTGTGTCCTCTTTTTTGTTTGCCTATACAAATTATAGCACACTCTTGCTTTTTATGCAATTTGAAAGGAGTGTGATTTTGTATGGCAGGTAGAAAAGCTAATGGAGAAGGGACTATCTCTACTGTTATAAGGAATGGCAAAACATATTATAAAGCAAATATCACTGTTGGCTGGGATAGTAACGGTAAACAGATTAGAAAAAGTTTTGGTAGCTATAAAAAGTCAGTAGTATTGGATAAAATGAATACTGCTAAATATCAAGCTAAAACTAATTCTTTATCTAATTCTGATATTAGTTTTGGAGAACTTTTTAAAGACTGGATCTTTAATTTTAAAAAGATAGAAGTTAGCCCCAATACTTTTTATGAATATGAAGCAAGTTATAGATTAAGATTAATGAATTACTCTATTGCCAGGAAAAAGGCTAATCAGATAACTTTAAAGGACTTGCAGCAATACTTCAATGAGTTGCAAAAAGACTTTACTGCTAATACCATAAAAAAGACTTATATCCAAATCCATTCATGTGTAAAATTCGCTATTATACAAGGGATTATGATGAAAGATTTTTGTCCTGGAGTAACATTACAGAAAATAACTAAAAAAGAAAATATAAATGTATTTTCTAAGCAAGAGCAAGAAATGGTTCTTAGAGCTTTAGATAAAAGAGATATTGTTGACTGCTTAATTTACTTTACATTTTACACAGGGCTAAGACTTGGAGAGGTTTTAGGGTTACAGTGGAGCGATATTAAGGATAATATGGTTAAGATTACTAGACAGTATAGAAGAAATGTAGATGTGGATAAGGTAGATGACAGGAAATTAACCTATACCTTTAAGGAATTGAAAACTAAAAACAGTGCTAGAGAAATCCCGTTACCAGATAAGGTCCAGGAGCTGCTAAAAGATATCCCACGCCAAGGCCAACTGATTTTTTCTAATCTTGGTAAACCTATTGAGCCAAAAAAGCCTCAGAGAAGGATAGCTTCTATATGTAAAAAACTTAATATTCCACATAGGAGTTTTCACTCGATAAGGCATAGTTATGCTACGAGATTATTTGAGATGGATATCCCAATTAAAACAGTTCAAGTCTTGCTAGGACACGGGGACATTGCGACTACAATGGATATCTATACACATGTAATGAAAGAGAAGAAATTAGAAGTTTTGGATAAACTAAATAACTTGTAAAAAAAATAAGAGATTCTTAATTGAATCTCTTTTAACTTTGTCTGTTTTTTGTCTGTTGTAATTTTTATATTTTATAGATATTTAT
>QWCZ01000118.1_pt1 | contig 40234 bp, 48 predicted proteins | sample 1972651 | NCBI WGS metagenome assembly QWCZ01 (sample SAMN09866695, study PRJNA288562) | Human oral metagenome isolate pre1_saliva, whole genome shotgun sequencing... | isolation source: mouth | host: Homo sapiens | place: USA: California
GAGTGGGAGGTCAACTGCAAAAAAGGCGTCAAGGCATATTGCAAGACGTTATTTGCAACCCTTGACGAAGACGAGCTGGAGCGGAAGTATGCTTCGGTTCCTAAGGCTGATGATAATCGTGAAGACGAAGATCGTGATCCTTGGGATAGCCGACCTGTTCACACCGATATTGATGAGGAGGTGCCGTTCTGATGAAAGCTCCAATTCCTGAGGCATATACGCCTAATGATGTTTGGTTCGATCTTCTCGACGGTGTGGTGTTGTCTTGCGATACTGCGGCTGGGTTAGCCAAGTGGTTGGACGCTGAGTATTTCGAGCTGGAAGGCTTGCCATGCATTCTCATTCCGTCACCCCGAGGGGATATTGTGGCTCGGTCGGGTGATATCGTTGCTAAAGACGCGAAGGGATTTGTGCGGGTGGTACGGTTGCGTAAGAAGCTTCTGTCAGGAAGCCGTCCCACGCCGCTTGATGTATCCAATCGCGTTCGGTAAGGTATAGTATACAGCGTGGGATTCGTACAAAAAACCACGCTGTATATGGGAGATACCCACCTACTGAACAAGAAAGGTTCAAACCATGAACACCCAAACCGCTAACACCACTGTTACCGACGAGACCATCACCTACGGTGGCGTCGCAAAGCAGTTCGCTAAGGGCTTTGTCATTGGCGCTGTGCAAGTCACAGCAGCCTACGGCCTAGTCGTTGGCGCACTGACCATCGGCGCAACCGTTGCTGAACGGCTATTCCGGTAAGTGACAAAACGGATCAGTTCATACTGACCATTCCACAAAGGAATAATCCCTAGGATTAAACCTCGGCTTAAAAACCGGGGTTTAATTTTTTCTGAAATCTCGTACAAAAAACCACCCTCTATATGAGATACCCCTACGAGTTAAGAAAGGCTCACTGTCATGTCTGACAATCTCGCAAACATCGCTGACTCTAACAGCACTTCCCTCGAAGCCTATAATGGCGAGGAAACCGAATCCCAAACGACTTCAACATTGAAGAACGCTGGTAATCTGGCACTCTCTGCATTCGTTGCAGGGTGTGTTGGATACACCTCGTTGAAAATCTTTGAAGGAGCCTCGAAGAAGATTTGCAAATTCCTCAACAAAAAGGCTGACGACAAGGAAGCGTTCGACAAAGCAGTCGACGCGAAAGTAAACGAAATTGTTGCCAAACTCATGGCACAGCAAGAGCAATCTGCTGAACCCGAAGAACAACCTCAAGAACTAGAAGAAAAGGAGTAACACCCTAAGCCTCGGTTTAAAAAACCGAGGTATACTTTTTTCTCACTCGTACAAAAAACCATGCTATATATGAGAGATACAACCTACGAGTAAGAAAGGCTCATCATGCAATCTCAAACCAACACTCAATTCATCGACCAATTCTCTGAAGAAGAACTGGAGCAGCTGAAGAAGAATGTTGCCAAGGAGATCATCCGTTCAATCGGAATCTTTGTTGGTGGACATATCTTAATCGCTGTTGTAGGACACTTCCTCAAGAAGCAGTTCGGTGAGTAATCTGGTACAGATTCATACTGACCATTCCACAAAGGAATAATCCCTAGGATTAAACCTCGGCTTAAAAACCGGGGTTTAATTTTTTCTGATTTTGAAAGGAGTTATCATGCCTGACAAGGCCGAATGGTATTTACGCCGAGAAATCAAGCGTCTGGGCGGAAAACCGGCAACCAATCACCCCACCGAATTACGTCACACTGACAAAAAGGAAGTCTTGCATGGGGTTTCCAAGGATATCGAGAAGGTCATCCAAGCAAGTGATCTTCCCACGCACCTGAAAATGTCTATGAGTGAGGTTTTGCATGGTTTGAATTTCGCCTTGGGTTACCGGAAGAACCGGGATTTTCCAAAGCAATTGATGATTTTTCCGACTGGTACGGACGGGCGATATCAGGGTGTGGTAAATTTGATGGTTGAAGCGGCTGCTAAACCCGCAGACCGTAAGGAAATCGCCTTGACAGAAGCGAAAGGAGTTATTGAAGAGATGTTACGGGAGGTTCAACAGAAAGGAGACGAAAATGCGTAATGATTTCGCTGACGACATCCGCTATATCTATCCAGAGGGTGGTCCCCGCGAGCTTGTGGTCGTTACCGCAAATCTGGAAAAGCCTTGGGTTGCCGTTGACGAGGCTTTGGAGAAAGTTGGTATTCCGCGGACGGATATCGTCAGGACCGAGTATTCATATCTGCATGACGAAGAGAAAGGACGGTTTATCGAATGTCGTATGGTACTGGCGTAGACCAGTGGGAGAAAGACTGGCAACCGCCGAACATCCAAAACGTAATGCATCAGGAAATCATCGAAGAGCTTGCGAGGGCTGAGAATTTTGGTATGCGTCGACAAGAGCAAATCGACCATACGGTCAAAGCGATAAATCTCCTTGAGGAACGTCTTGACGCACTCAAGTATATGCAAAAACTAGAACGACTACGTGCAAAGGACGGGCGATGACCATGAGTTAGCTCAGATTCTGTAGTGTAAAATGGCTATCCCTTTCGTACAAAACGGAAGGGATACTTTTTTTTTACTCCGATCCCCCGTTTGGGGGTATACGAAAGGATGATAATGAGCATTGAATTATTCCCGCATCAAGCAAAAGCTGTGAAACTTATGAAAAATGGCACGATTCTTTGCGGAGGAGTGGGTTCTGGCAAGTCTTTTACGGCTTTGGAGTATTTTGTCAGGAATGAAAAGGGTCGTAAGCTGTATATTATCACGACAGCCAAGAAACGGGACAGTCTTGAATGGCGTAAGGACTGCAAGACATATGGCGTTGACGTGGAGAAGGTGGATTCTTGGAATAATATTGATAAGTACAAGAATGTGAAGGGGGCGTTTTTTATCTTTGATGAGCAGCGTGTCGTCGGTCGAGGGCTTTGGGCAAAGCGGTTTGTGAAGATTGCGAAGAATAACCATTGGATTATGCTGAGCGCCACTCCTGGGGATACTTGGAAGGACTATACCGCTGTTTTTGTGGCTCGGGGCTTTGTAAAGACATTTACAGAGTTTGATCGTGAGTATTGTATTGTGACTCGATGGGGCGGTTTTCCTAAAATTGAGGGCTACAGGCACGTTCAGCGCCTTGAGAAGTGGCGAGATGATGTTTTAGTCGACATGCCTTTTTCAAGGCGTACAACGCGCTGTGAGAGGCGAATTTGGTGCCATTTTGAGCTGTCTGTGTATCAGGAGGCTTTTAAGAAACGTGTGGTGCCTTGGACAGGGGAGCCTATGAAGAACGCTGCGCAACTTGGGTATGTTTTGAGGAGGGTTTGTGGGACTGATAAGAGTCGTATTGACGAGTTTCAGAAGCTTTGGGAGAAGCATCCGCGGTTGATTTGTTTTTACAATTTTGATTATGAGTTGGAGATTTTGCGAGAGATTTGCAGTGGGGCTTTGAAGGAGTGGAACGGTCATAAACACGAACTGGTTCCTGAAGGAGACCGGTGGGTGTATGCGGTTCAGTATACTTCTGGGTCCGAAGGGTGGAATTGTATTGCGACGGACACGATTGTGTTTTGGTCGATGCCTTATTCTTATAAGAGTTTTGAGCAAGCGAAGGGTCGTATTGACCGATTGGATACTCCGTTCGAGACTCTGAATTACTATATTCTTTGTAGTAACTCTTCTATCGAGAGTGCAATCTGGACCACTTTGAAGGAGAAGAAGAATTTCAACGAATGGGGGTTCTTGTCAGCACGTTTGAAGTACTTTGGAGAGGACCGTTTTAATTTTGAGGGGGCCAAAAATCCAGTTTTTGAAAGTGGGTCTTGACCTGGGGTTATGCCCACTTTTGAGAAGGGCCAGTTTTCTGTGACACTTTTGGGCCACCCTAAAAACATGCCTTGAGCTGGTCGTTTGACCCCCCTTGGCCCATTATTATATATATTATATATAATAATATATAATAGTAGTAATGTGGCAATGGGGACCCCATGTACCAGGGCTAATCAATTAAATCAAATAAAATTCAAAATTTTTGAGCCAATTTCACTTTTTTTGGCCCACTTAGCTCAAAACTACCCTCTGACCAGGGCATTTACCGCAAAACACCCAGGGCCACTTTGGTCCACGCTTTTTTGGCCTCTGGCAACACCCCCTTCTAGCAGGGCGTTTAGTCGATTAGCTGAGCCCGCCTGTCTGGTACCGTTTTAGCGGTATACGGACCAAAGCGGTCCGAGGTATGTTTTTGTTACTTAGATCACATTTCTGGGTGAGTATCGGATTTGATAGGGGTGCGAATTTTTTTTTATACCCTCTGACCTGGGCTTTTGCAGAGCTCGTACAAAAAGTATTTTTCTGCAAGGCTCTGACCAGGGCTTTCGTACAATTCGTACGAAAAACTAGGGTGTATATGGATAGAAGAGGCAATTTTTCTGTCCTTTAATTTTTACTGTACTTTCCCATAGGAGGATTCCATGAAGGAAAGCACATACCAATCAGGATTGATAAAACGAATCAAGGCCCGGTTTCCAGATTGTATCATTCTGAAGAATGACTCGTCATACATTCAAGGTATTCCAGATCTCTTGATTCTTATTGGTAAGCGATGGTTCGCTCTTGAAGTGAAACGTGGACGCACGGCTTCGCATCAACCGAACCAAGACTACTATATTGAGAGAATGCATGGAATGTCCTACGCCTCGTTCATTTATCCTGAGAACGAAAAGGATGTACTCAATGATATTCAACAAGCATGTGAATCTTGAACACGATCATGCATTTCTCAGCCCGAGTCAATGGCATTGGCTCAACTACGATGACGCAAGGTTTGATGATCGTTTTCGGACCAAGCAAGCCGCAGAAATGGGAACCCGTCTTCACGAGTTTGCGGCTGAGGCAATACGCCTTGGTATCAAGCTCCCAAAGAACGGGTCAACACTGTCGACATATGTGAACGACGGTATTGGTTTTGGAATGAACCCAGAACAAATCCTATACTATTCTGACAACTGTTTTGGTACCGCAGACACCGTTTCCTTCAAAGCTAATAAGCTGAGGATTCATGATCTGAAGACTGGACGAGTTCCAGCTTCACACAATCAGCTACTTATCTACGCAGCGATATTCTGTTTAGAGTACAATTTTGATCCATCCACTATCAGGATTGAAACTCGCATTTACCAGTCTGACGATGTGCGAATAAAGCGTCCAACACCAGAAGAAATCACAAGTATTATGGCAAAGATTGTATACTTCGACGAGAGACTACAAAACTTGCGTAAACAGGATGGATAATTTCCATGGTGCACATTATTGACGACTCTGAATATTTAGCCCACGTTGGTAAACCACACGAGGGCTCCAAACCACATTCAGGTCGATATCCATGGGGCAGCGGCAAGGATCCTTCCGCCACCCCAAAGTCATTTCTTGACACTGTAGCAATCATGAAACGCGACGGGATGTCACAAACCGATATTGCAAAGCAGCTCGGTTTTAAATCTTCTGTCGAGCTTCGTGACCATATTACTCTTGCTCGTCATGAACAGAAGATTCAAGAGGTAGCTGCCGTCAAGAAATATAAGGCCAAAGGATGGTCGAACACCGCTATCGGTGAGAAGCTAGGCATTTCTGAAGGCGCTGTACGTAAATACTTATTACCCACAGCACTTGCAAGACAAGAAGCGCTTATTCAAAATAAGCAAGCCTTAAAAGAGCGCGTCGACAAGACAGGCTACCTTGACGTTGGGAAGGGTACTGAAGCACTCATGAAAATTAATGAGTCGCAGAAGAAAAAAGCCCTCCGTGCGTTGGAGCTCGAAGGCTACGTTATTTTGAATTTGCGTGAACGCTCTGCATCAACAGGGGAAGCGTCATTTACTACAGTCCTCGCAAAGCCTGGTACCACCAAGCAAGAAGCATATCGTCATCTCAAGGACTTGAGTTCATTTTCTGGTCCGTTGAAAGACAAGGAGGGAGCACCGTTAGGTATTGTCACTCCGTTAGCTATTGATCCAAAGCGTCTCCGTATTAACTACGGCGGCGAAGGCGGTGAGAAAGCTGATGGCGTTATTTATCTTCGTCCCGGTGTGCGAGACATTTCTATTGGCGAGAACGCATATGCTCAAATCCGTGCGCAAGTCGGAAAGGGCCATTACCTCAAAGGCATGGCGGTATATCGTGATGACTTGCCTGACGGAGTTGATTTAGTATTTAACACCAACAAGGATCGTTCGGTACCGGTCCTGGGAGACAAGAAGAGTGGTAGTATTTTGAAACCCCTTCGAGATGACCCGGACAATCCATTTGGTGCGACAATCAAATATCAACTCACTGAAGGCAGCGGACGAAACCGCCGTGCTATTTCTGCTATGAACATTGTGAACGACGAGTCGGATTGGGATAAATGGAGTCGAAATCTCCCATCCCAATTCTTATCGAAGCAACACGAGGCTACAGCAGAACGTCAGCTAAAAATAACACGGGATTCGATGGCTTCTGAGCTTGCTCAAATTAAGAGCCTGACAAATCCTATTGTGCGCGCTTCTTTATTAGAGAATTTCGCAGAAAATGCAGACAGTGCAGCGTCACATCTTAAAGCCGCAGCGCTACCGAGGCAGAAGACACATGTGTTACTTCCATTACCCTCGATAGATCCTACACGCATATATGCCCCGAACTACCGTCAAGGAGAACGAGTGGCGCTTGTACGATTTCCGCATGGCGGTACATTTGAGATTCCAGAGCTTATTGTCGACAACACAAATAAAGAAGGCCAAAAAATGATTGGTAAACGAGCCAAGGCTGCTGTGGGTATTCACCACTCAGTTGCGGAGCGTTTATCAGGGGCTGATTTTGACGGTGATACTGCCTTGGTTATTCCGACCCGAGGTGCACGCCTAAAAATAACGAATGCTCTTAATGGGCTTCGTAATTTCGACCCTCACACAGAATATAAATACCATGAAGGCATGCAAGTCTTACCAAAAGGCCGTGTAGGCACTGAGATGGGAATGATTTCTAACCTTATTACGGATATGTCTGTGAAGGGGGCCAACACGGATGAGCTAGCACGGGCTGTCCGCCATTCTATGGTTGTTATTGATGCTAACAAACACAAGCTCGATTATAAACAGTCATATGTGGATAATGATATTGCCTCACTCAAGGCTAAGTATCAGGGCGGTCCACGCAAGGGTGCCTCTACCATCATTTCTCGTGCCTCAGCAACGGTCCATATTCCAGAGCGTCGCTTGGCATATAAAACTGAAGGTGGGCACATTGACCCCAAGACAGGGAAGCTGCGTTATATTGATACAAACAAGACCCATGGTGTAAAGACCCGTACTGGTGAGTGGGAGCAGGCTCCTAACCACCAGAAGGTCACTCGTATGAGTCTTGCTGATGACGCATATTCTCTTACATCAGACGCACCATCACCTATGGAGCGGATCTACGCGCGCCATGCTAACGGGCTCAAGGCTATGGCCAACGAGGCACGGTTAGCAGCGTACCGTTCGGAACCGATTCCATATTCTGCTAACGCTAAGCGTGTGCATATTGACGCTGTGCGGTCTCTTGATGCTAAGCTGGCTTTAGCTAAGTCTAACGCTCCTCTAGAACGTCAGGCCCAACGTATGGCAAATCTACAAGTGCGCGCTAAAGTAGAGGCCAATCCAGGGCTAGACAAGGATGATATTAAGAAGCTAAAGACACAAGCTCTTATTGGTGCACGCGCAGCAACAGGAGCTAGCAAGCATCGTATTCAGCCTACTGAGGAAGAGTGGAAAGCTATCCAAGCTGGCGCTATTTCTACCACGAAGCTGAAAGAGATCATGGCTCAAGGCGACATGGATCATATTCGTGAGCTCGCTATGCCAAAGGAACAGCGTGCACTACCACAGCGGCAGCAGACGGCTATCAAAAATATGCAATCTCGGGGATATTCTCAAGCGGCTATTGCTGAAGCCCTAGGTGTGTCTGTGTCTACGGTCAACAAGTATATTTGACATATTCTCTAGAAAGCTATATTTTCATGAGCCGTGAAGTATATTTGACAACGACCGATAACCCATACCATCCTGGTGACCAGTTCGCTGAGTGGTATAATTTTGATATTCAGCACGGCTATGACAGTATGGGATATTTAGATCGTGTGCTAAATACTACTGATTCGCTAGGACCTCATATTTTGGACGAGGATATTGAGCGAGCTATCGACGATATTGTACGTTATAATTTGTCGGGAGTTCACACAAAAATGATCGTCGAAAATAACAATCCCCCCCTATATATTTAAGGGGGGAGGGGGTCTTCGCACAACATACCCCCCTACTCGCTCGCCCCCCGCTTGGGAAAAGCCCCAGAAAGGGGTGTTAAAAGGGTCGATGGGGGTCGTAACTACCCTGAGAAGAGGTGAAAAAGGTGTCCAACACACCAAAACGACGCCGAAAGCCGGCTCAAACGGTTGAGGACCGGGAGAACGAGCTCGTCAAGAGCGCCACAGACCTCGCAGAAAAGCAATTGCTGGAAGGCACAGCGTCTCCATCAGTCATCACACACTTCTTACGCTTGGGTTCCGTTCGTGAACAACTCGAACGACGCAAGTTGTTGAAGGAGAACGAGATGATGGATGTGAAGATGGCTGCCATCGAAGCTAGCGAACGCCGTGAACAGGAGTACGCAGAGGCTATCAACGCTCTCCGAAGGTACAAAGGTGAAAACCTCAAGTAACACCCCCAAGACATACCACGAGATGCTGCAATACGCGACTCTAGAGGACCGTATTCGGTATCTTCGCCTTGGAGGTGCTGTGAGTCATGCCACCTTCGGCGGAAAGCGGATGGCCAACCAAGACTTCTACAAGTCACGTGAGTGGGCACAAGCCCGTAATCATGTGATCTCACGAGATAACGGTTGCGATTTGGCGCTGTCTGACTATCCAATTTTGGATCGGATACTGGTACACCACATAATACCAATGACCATGCAAGATTTGGCAGAAGGTTCAGACAAATTACTAGATCCGGAAAACTTGGTGTGCGTGTCTCACAACACACATAACCTCATCCACTACGGAACTGGGGAAACCACGCCAAGGGAATATCAGGAACGCAAACCGGGTGACACAAAACTCTGGTGAAAGGAGATAAGATGACCCGACGAACCCCAGAACAATACGATTGGGGTACACTTGAATTTGATGAAACACTACTAGATTTACACTACACCCCGCATGGCTTCCGAACGATTAAGTTCACAGTCATTCATCACATGACTGTCGTTGACCGAGATGGAAACGGGCCAGATACCCTAGATGCTTGCTTCAATATCTGGCAAGATCGAGAAGCTTCTGCACATTACGGTGTGGACCATGACAAAGTTCGTCAGTATGTGTATGATTCCGATATTGCTTGGGCTACTGCTAATGCAAATGGCAACAACCATGGTATCTCTATTGAGCATGCTAATAGCACAGGCGCCCCAGATTGGCGTGTCGATCCTGAGACGATGGAGACCGGTGCAAAACTCGTCGCCCACCTCCACAAGTTCTACCGACTCGGCCGACCTGAAATCGGTGTGAACGTTTTCCGTCACATGGACTTCTTTGCTACCGGTTGCCCCGGTCCGTTCCTAGGTGGAAGCCAGTATCACAACTACGTCAACCGTGCCGCTCAGATCTATGATGAGATTACCGGCTCGAAACCGGCTGGCCCCGTGCCGCTGCCTACCCCGAAGGTTCGCCCTTCGCAAGACGAGGTAGTGAACATGGTAATCCAAGGCCGATACGGTAATGGCGCAGAACGGTTTGAGCGGTTGCAGCGTGAGGGGTGGGACCCGCTGGAGATTCAGCGGATCGTGAACGAACGGTTGTTGTGATGGGTAGCGCTTTACAAGACGTGAAGAAGCTCCTCAACATTCCCTCAGACAACACGGACTTCGATGTCGACATTAAAAGCTTGATGAACTCCTCGCTAGCAGTGGTATTCCAAGTTTGTCCGGTCATCAAGAAGTCGAGTCCAGTTGTCACGGGGGCTGAGGAGTGGTCCGATCTGTATGACATCGACGATCCCAAAACTACGACCCCGCAAAACATCATCGCAAGTCTCATCGAGACGTTTGTGACTATGGATGCTCGGTTGAAGTTTGATCCGTCGATTAATACAGCTGTGAAGGAGGCCCATCAAGCTTGCCGAGATGAAATGATATGGAGGTTGAGTGTTGTTTGAGTTAACACCCCAACGCCACGACGAACTCTACCACTACGGTGTCCCTGGTATGCGCCGAGGTGTCCGAAAAGCACGACCACGAAGCGGTATGCCGAGGGATAGCGTTGGTGTTGACTGGCGCGGACGACCGGTGACGCCTCGTACCCATGATTTGTATTATCATCCTGGTACGGGACAGTTTGTTGCAAAGCGTAAGTTAACCAAGAAACAGAAGATGCTTCGTTACGGAGCCCGGGCAGCTATTGGTGCTGCGACAGGTGCTTTGGCATATCGCACTATGATGCTGAATGCCCGGCACAGCAATGACTACTCTGATGAACTCTACCACTACGGTATCAAGGGCATGAAGTGGGGTCGTAAAAAGGGTATGAAGTGGAAGCGGCGAGGTCTCCGGTTACAAAGGGAACCCATAGTCCGATCCAAAGAGCGTAAACAATCTGACGCTCTTGCTGGTAAGGTGAAAAACACCGGGATCACTTCGCTCTCCAACAAAGAGCTTCGGACGTTGACCGAACGAATGCGACTGGAGAACGACTACCGACGAACAGCAGACAACCCATACAAGACGCGAGCTCGACAAAAAGGCGAAGACATGTTCTGGAAGGGTGCTGGTGCCCTCGGGGGTGTTGCACTAGGCACATTCGGTACAATCGCAGCTAAAAACCTGAAGAGCAAAGACCAAAAGAAACGAATCGCCGCGGGTCTCAAAGTCGCCAAAGCCGTGACTGGGTGGTAACTGATGGCTCTGTCGAACACTGCCACCCCAAAGTATTACGGAATTTTCCGAGAGAAAGTACTGCGGGGTGAGATACCAGTATGCAAAGAAATCTCTATGGAGATGAACCGCATTGACGCACTGATAGCAGATCCAAAATATTATTACGATGATTCTGCTATCGACGGGTTCATTGAGTTTGTTGAATCCGAGATGACTCTTACCGATGGTTCTGATGTGTTCGTCATGGACTCGTTTAAACTCTGGGCGGAGCAGCTGCTCAGCTGGTACATCTTTGTCGATCGGTCAGTGTATGTTCCTCGTCCGGGGAACCGTGGGGGTCGCTATGTTCGGAAGCGTGTGAAAAAGCGTCTGACGCTCAAACAGTATATCATCGTGGCTCGTGGTGCCGCCAAGTCGATGTATGCTTCGTTCCTACAAGCGTATTTCCTCACTGTTGACACCACGACCACTCACCAGATTATTGTGGCCCCCACGATGCCGTTGGCTACAGAAACAATCCAGCCGATCAAGACCGCAATGATCCGTTCTAAAGGACCATTGTTTAAGTTCTTGTGTATGGCTGGCTTCACCCCTCAAGCAGCCGGTCGAAAAGCTGAGAAGAACAAACTCGCCCCCACAAAACGGGGTATCGAAAACTTCTTGACCAACTCACTGCTTGAGGTTCGACCGATGCGTATTGATAAGCTTCAGTCAATGCGTACAAAGATAAACACCGTCGACGAGTGGCTTTCGGGAGATGTGAAAGAGGATGTTATCGGTGCTATCGAACAGGGAGCTTCTAAGAACGAGGATTACATTATCCTCGCTATTTCATCGGAAGGTACCGTTCGCAACAGTGTTGGTGACACCATCAAACTAGAACTCCAAGACGTTCTAAAAGGTAATTACCTAGCGCCTCACATTTCGATCTGGCACTACCGTCTTGACGATGTTAAGGAAGTCGCTGACCCAGCCATGTGGCTTAAAGCGAATCCCAACATCGGAATCACGGTGACCTATGAGACCTACCAAAAAGACGTAGAACGAGCGGAACAAGTCCCTGCTGCACGAAACGACATCCTAGCGAAACGCTTCGGTATTCCCATGGAAGGGTATACGTATTTCTTCACTTACGAAGAAACGTTACCACACACAAAGAAACAATACTGGGGTATGCTGTGCTCGATGGGTGTCGATTTGTCACTAGGGGATGACTTCACGGCTTTTACGTTTTTGTTCCCACTTCAGCGGAGTATGTTTGGTGTGAAGACTCGATCTTATATCACTGAACGTACCCTGATTAAGCTTACTACTGCTCGGCGTCTTAAGTACGAAGAGTTCATCGAGGAAGGCACATTAATTGTCATGGACGGCACCGTGCTAGACATGATGCAAGTCTATGACGATCTGGATGCTCATATCCAAGAGTGTCAATACGACATTCGTTCTGTTGGGTATGACCCATATAATGCGCGTGAATTTATCGAACGGTGGACGACCGAGAATAGTGAGTGGGGAGTCGAAAAGGTCATCCAAGGCGCCAAGACCGAATCAGTACCACTCGGCGAGTTGAAGAAACTTGCGGAAGATCGTGCGTTGCTCTTCGACGAAGCTCTCATGACATTTGGCATGGGGAATGCTATCGTCATGGAAGACACAAACGGTAACCGTAAAATTCTGAAACGACGGTATGAAGAAAAAATTGACAACGTGGCTGCTCTTATGGACGCTTACGTTGCATACAAACTAAATCCTGACAGTTTTGAATAGGAGGATATATGCCTACAAATGTAGAACTTTACCACTATGGCATTAAGGGTATGCGCTGGGGTCACCGCAAGGCCCGACCCAAGATGTCTGCTTCCGCACGAATGGCACGACGCAGGAAGATTGTAAAAGGTGTCGCTCTTGGTGTCGGCGCAGCAGCTTTGGGCTATGGTGCTTATCGGTATGGTAAGAATCCGGTCAACCGAGCAAAACTATATACACACTATAGCAACGCTCGTCTGAAGGGCGGCGATGCTGTCGATATGGTTCGAGCTCACGGTGTGAAAGGTGCTGCTCGGGAAACGTATCGGAAGCTTAATGGTCCTGCCGCAAAAGCTCGACGAGAAGTTGCTCGGATGCAGCGAGGTGACCGGCTACACGACGCTGCGGGTCAAATCGCAAACCTAGGCGCTCAAGCTAAGTACTTGGGTGTCCGAGGTAGTGCCCGGGCAGTAGGTAAGGCCGCCAAAACTACTGGTAAAGTTGTTGGGTATGGCGCACGTGTGACTACGAACGAAGTCGGTAAAGCTGCTAAGAAACGTGCTGGCGCCGCAGCAAGTGCAGCGGGTAGTTATGTCTTGGGCGGCAGTCACTCTAAGACACGTGCAAATCTTCGCTCAGCAGCATCTTCTGCTCGGGGTGCGGGTCAGAAACTTCGGCAAGGTCGAGCAGCCGCCGAGATGGCTGCGGATATTTATCGGTCTCGTCGTAAGTACCAGGGCAAGCACGCTGCTCACTTCGCTTACGACAGCCCCGGTGAAGCGCTGTACCACTTCGCACTCGACCCCTACGGTCGGTACGCCATCTTGTAACTGATAGAAAGTAACAACGCTCTTGTCATTTACAGAAAAACTGAAACACGCTTGGAACGCATTTCGTGATCCCCCGACATCTGCACCATCAAATGTCGGAGGTTGGACACAATACAGCCCTTCAAGGCGTTTTTTGAGTTTTACTGGTGCTGACCGTTCGTTTGTGAACTCTATCATTACTCGCATGGCTATTGACGTAGCTTCTGTTGAGTTTTTACACGCTCGTACTGATGAGAACGGCGGCTATCTGGAGACCATACCATCTGGACTTCAGAACTGCCTGAACATCGAAGCAAACACAGACCAAGCCGCACGCGCTTTTAAACAGGATCTAGCCATTACCCTGTTTAAGAAGGGTGTTGCGGCTGTGGTTGCTGTCGAGACTGACATTTCACCACTGAAATCTGGCGGTTTCGACATCAAGTCATTACGTGTTGGGGAGATCGTCAACTGGTATCCTCAGCACGTAATGGTTGACTTGTATGACGAGCGTGACGGACAACATAAACAGATTACTTTACCAAAGAGTACTGTTGCGATCATCGAAAACCCACTCTACGACATCATGAATGAGCCCAACAGCATGTTCCAACGACTTGCTAAGGCTCTTCGGATGATGGATGGGATTGAAGATGATCTTAGTAGCAAGAAATTGGATGTGATTGTCCAACTTCCATATGTTGTGAAAGGTGAGAACCGTCGCCAACAAGCGGAGAACCGTATTCGTGACATCGAAATGCAGCTTCGCAAAACTGACTTTGGTATTGCCTACGTTGACGGCACGGAGAAGATTACACAATTGAACCGTGCTGTCGAAAGCAACATCCTTCCAAGGATCGAGTGGCTCACAAAACAAGTACAAGCTCAGCTAGGTTTGACGACAGAGATTCTCGATGGGACAGCGGCTGAAACAGCATTGCTGAACTATCAGAATCGCATCATTAAGCCAGTAGCTGATAGTATTGCTGAAGAGTTATCTCGAACCTTCCTCACCAAGACCGCTCGCACTCAGCGACAGACGGTGTTGTATCTTCGACGCCCATTCGATCTTGTACCGATGGAGAAGATCGCTGACATCGCAGACAAGTTCACTCGCAATGAGATTCTGTCTGCCAACGAGATTCGCGCAATCATCGGCATGCGTCCATCGACTGACCCGAAGGCTGACGAGCTGTACAACGCTAACATGCCCTACGAAGATGGTTATCCGGGTGCCGAAGAGGAAGGAGAAGACATGGAAGATCCATACGCTCAGCAGGAGGAGTACCCACCAGAGTACGATCCCGAACAGTATCAGTAGCTCAAAATGGAAAGGAAATTATGCGACCAGACTTTAGCGGGTATGCTACTCGCGCTGGTATTCGGTGTTCTGATGGTCGCACTATTCTACCTGACGCCTTCAAAGACAACGACGGCAGTACGGTACCATTGGTGTGGCAACACGGACACCACGATCCCGACAACGTGCTTGGGCATGCCGCCCTAGAGAATCGGGATGACGGGGTTTACGCTTATGGTTTTTTCAATCATACAGCGAAAGCCCAGAATGCTAAACAACTAGTTCAACATGGTGACATCACAAGTCTTTCTATCTACGCAAATCAATTGGTAGAGAAGGAAAAGAACGTGATGCACGGACAAATCAGGGAGGTTAGCCTAGTGCTATCAGGAGCCAACCCAGGCGCAAAGATTGATAATGTGGTCCTCCGTCATAGCGATGGCGAAGAGACTGAATTGCAAGACGAAGCGGTCATTTACGGAGGCAGTCTGTCTCACGGTGACGGCTATTTGATGCATGATGAAGACGATGACGAATCCGAAGACATTCAAGCAGTCCTCGACGGCTTGACACCGGAACAACAGGAAGTCGTCGGAGCCCTGCTTGAAAACGCAGCAGCCCAAGGTTATGAGGCCGGTGTCGAAGACGCCGTTGACGAAGACGACTTCTACGATGAGGACGAAGGCGAGTACGGATACGACGACTACGACTACGATAACAATGATTACGACTATGAAGAGGGTGACTTCGAACCAGAAGAACTCGCACAATACGATTACAACGGAGACGCATACATGGGTAATGTATTCGACCAAGGCCGACTAGCCCCGAGTGGTCGTCGACCTGTTTTGTCTCACTCGGACATGGCCGATGTGTTCAAAGACGCCCAGGAGGTGGGATCACTCAAGGAATCCGTGCTGTTCCACGCTGACCAGTTCGGTATCACCAACATTGATCTTCTGTTCCCACAGGCTAAGGACTTCCAGAACAAGCCGGAGTTCATTAAGCGTCGGACAGAGTGGGTTGACGGTGTGATGAATGGCGTCACCAGCGCTCCGTTTACTCGGGTCCGTTCGGTACACGCAGACATCACCCAAGATGAAGCCCGAGCCAAGGGTTACATCAAGGGTACGATGAAGAAGGACGAGTTCTTCGAGCTGAAGAACCGCTCCACCGGTCCGACTACGGTGTATAAGCGCCAGAAGGTGAACCGGGACGACATGTTGGACATCACCACTTTCGATGCCGTGGCTTGGATCAAGGCTGAGATGCTGCTGATGCTCCATGAGGAAATTGCTTCGGCAATTCTGTTTGGTGACAACCGTGAGATCGAGTCCCCGGACTACATCAACGCTAAGAACATCCGTCCTATCGCTACGGATCATGAGTTCTTTACCCATCGTCTTGAGATTGCTCAGAACGATATCGGTACTGACGCCATGATCGAGCTCATCGACACCAGCCGGCATTTCTACAAGGGTTCCGGTCAGCCGACGCTCTACACCACCGAGTCTGTTCTCGGTAAGCTGCGCTGGATCAAGGACAAGGACGGTCGTCGGATTTACCCCAACGATCAGGCTATCGCAGACGCCATGCGTGTCTCGAAGATTGTCACTGTCGAAACCATGGAACGGGTCCCGAATCTCGTTGGTCTGATTGTCAACTTGGCGGATTACCAGGTTGGTACCGACCAGGGTGGTAAGCTTGGTATGTTCGACCAGTTCGACATCGACTACAACCAGCACAAGTACCTGATTGAAACTCGTATGTCAGGTGCGCTGGTTCGGGCAAAGTCTGCTATGGCGCTGTGGAAGACTGGTTCGCCTGCTGCTACTGGCGACGGTCCCACCAACAAGGTGGATCCGAGTCGTCTGCTAGCTGACCAGCGTCACACCAAGAAGCCGGGTGGCGGTGTTCCCCCGGCTGGTCCCTAAGCTCAAAATGGGAAGGTTGAATCATGACACGCTTTAGCGGCGCTGTCGGATTCGGCGAGCCTATCGAGATCGACGAAGGTGTATACGACGTGAAGGTAACTGAGCGTCAAGCTTTTGGCGACGTCGTTCGATCATACCGCAATAACCAAGACGTTGGTAAACTTAACGCCAATGTGAATTTTGATATGGCGGTATCTGTCGTCGCCGACGACTACCTCAAGAAGCATTTAGACCTAGCGGTCTATGTCCGTTGGGGTACTCTGTATTTAGCAGTTACGTCTGTGGAGATGAATCATCCACGCATCACTCTTACGCTGGGAGGTGTGTGGCATGGACCGAAGGCGGAACTTACACCTTAAGCTTGAACAGATAGCGGGGGCTGGTGTACCTGTGTTGTATCAGCCCCCGTCGATGCATAAGCTCACGTATCCGTGCATACTCTATCAATACGACGGCACCGGAGTCAAACACGCTGACAACAAAAAGTATCATCGTGCAAGTCGCTATCAAGTCACTTTGATTGCGCGCAAACCTGATCCGGCTCTTGTTGAAGAGATTTCCAACATGGAATATTGTACGTTCCAACAATGGTTTGCTAAAGACGGCTTGAACCATTACGTCTTTAGTATCTACAATTAAGGAGAACTAATGGCCAAACTAACATGGGACAACGTTGGCGAACGTAAGTTCCAGACTGGTGTGAACAAGGGTGTTCTCTACCCTTATAACGCTACGCAGAAGACCTATGCAGCTGGTGTTGCGTGGAACGGTCTTACCAAGGTTACGGAAAGCCCCTCTGGCGCTGAAGTCACCGATATCTACGCTGACAACATCAAGTATCTTGGTCTGATGTCAGATGAGAAGTTCGGTGGCACCATCGAGGCTTACACCTACCCCGACGAGTTCGCGGCTTGCGACGGTTCGGCTACGATCGGTGGAGCTTTGGTGACGCAGCAGACCCGTAAGATGTTCGGTTTCTCGTGGCAGACTCGGATTGGTAACGATACTGAGGGTGTGGATTTCGGCTACGACATTCATATCGTGTGGAGTGCCTTAGCGAAGCCCTCGTCCAAGGATCACAGCACGATCAACGATTCGCCTGAAGCCGTCACGATGTCTTGGGAGATTTCTACCACTCCGGTGTCGTTCAAGGACGGCGGTGAGTTCAAGGACCTCAAGCCGACGGCTCACCTTATCATCCCTTCTAAGACCGTGAAGAAGGAGAACCTAGCCGAGCTGGAGAAGAAACTGTACGGCACCGAAAACGATCCGCCCACGCTTCTCAGCCCCGAAGAAGTTCTCACGATCGTGAAGAAGTCGTAACATGACGCTAGAACTTGATGTCGTTACCCGTCACGACTTCGACGGTAATCGGAATCGGTTCTTGCCAGTGACGATCCACCTCAAGATGTGTCACAGTCTCGTCAGCATCTCAAAATGGGAAGAGAAGTATCAACGACCTTTCCTGGTGAGTGACAATGACAAGACACAGGAAGAGCTGCTGGATTACATTTCGATGATGGTCGTTAGCAAACTCCCTCGCAAAGCTGTTGATGAAGCTATTACAGCCATTACAGCAGAGCAGATGAGTCTCATTAACGACCACATCGCCTCACGAGCCAGTGCTACTACGTTTTCGGACAGCGGCACTGGCTCTTCGTCAACTGAGATCATCACCTCAGAGCTTGTCTACTACATGATGTTCGCTAATGGTATCTCGAAGGAATGCGAGATGTGGCATATTAATCGTCTCCTCGCATTGATTCGTATCTTCGGCATCAAGAACTCACCTGAGAAATCTAAGAAACTTTCACAAGCTGAGATCATGGCTCGTAACCAGAAACTCAACGCTGAGCGTCGTGCACAGTGGGGGACGAGCGGATGACGAAGCTGAACTGGGACGAACGTTTTTTCACAGAGGGCTGTAGCCGAGGTGTACTATACCTTAGCGAATTTGTAGTGAAAGCTTGGGCATGGCATGGACTTATTTCAGCTACTGAAAAACGCCAAGCCGAGATGACTTCGTTGTATTACGAAGGTCGAAAATGGGGTGCTATCGCTGGCAACATCGAGCGAGAACTGAAGATCAGTTGCTATACTTATCCGGCTGTCTTAGATCAGCGGATGGGTATCGTGCCGAAAGCTATTGGTATTTATGCTGACGAAGGCCGACCGCAAACATTCGGTTTCACTTTCCAGTCTCTAGGAAGCGACGGTTCCCGACAGGTGCATGTGTATCCTAATCTTTTAGCGAACCCATCCGAACGAGAACACCGCACCATCAAGGAAACCCGCGATCCGCAGACGATAGGTTTCGATTGTCAAGTAGTTCCTCAGAGTTTCAAGGGAACTGGTTATGTCATTCCGTATTTTCGGATTGACCTAGATTCTTTAGGTTCTGAAGATCTGAAAACCGCAACCGAAGCTTTGTATGGTTCTGACAACGGTGACCCTTCGATGGATAAGATACTGTCGTTTATCGTCGCTAAGATGGGCGGTAAGCCGAATTGGAACCCGGCACCCATCGACCAAGACCAATGGTCGTTTAACAGTACCGAGGGTAACTTCCGATGGATCAACGAAGCTGACGGCGAGTTTGAGATTGATATCTAGGAGAAACTATGACTAAGATTGTAACACTCACTAAAGGTGGAATCGAGAAACTCATCAAAGCTGCTGGGACAGTTTCTCCGACATCGCAGAAATTAGCTCAGTATGATGGGAACGGTTGCCTTGCTACTAATGATCCTCGTTTCGCTTTAGACTGTGTGAACAAATCATACCTCGATACCCGGTTGAACGGTCTCGGCGGAGGCGGCGGAACAGGAACTAGCACTCCGACCCCTAATGCTGTTGCTGCCTACGATAGTAACGGTGTACTTCGTTCCACCCCTAAACCTGAAGGGCAAAACTGGGTTAACAACAACGACGTGGTTACGTTTAGTGATCTCAAGAACCGACGAGTGAACGACGCCTATCAAGAACTGTTAGATCTTAAAAAAGCTACCGTTGCCTTCGTGGCTAAGATGACAGCCTATGATCCTGTTACAGGCGGTCGCGTCGATTTACCCGCACCGGACACAAACGAGTTTCCGTGGATTCGACGGACGACTGGTAACGGTGGCGGGCATGAATACGTGCTTGATGCCGGTAATGCCTATGTTATCGAGATGGCGCTATATGGCAAGGCGTATTTTCAATCTTACGATATGTTCGCCAACGGAACTGGTTTTTGGAACCTCACCACACCAAATGCTGAAAGGTGGAAATCCGAACAGTCTATTCTCTTCCGCAAAGGTGGCCAACCGAACGTGTGGCTTAGTCACAACGGATGGGTAAAAGAAGCAGCCGGAATCGCCATTCTTCGAATCACGAAGATACCTGGTATCACCATATAATGTTCAAGATCGAAAAGTCAGGCGACCTCACCAAGACCTTCGACTTCCTTAAACGCATGTCTTCTGACGAGCTCTTCAAAAGCCTCAGCCGCTATGGCCAAAAGGGTGTAAAAGCTCTATCAGCTGCCACGCCGCAAGACACAGGGAAGACTGCATCGTCTTGGGAGTACAAGGTCAAAATGGGAAGGAAACCTAGCATCACTTGGTACAACACCAATGTGGTGAACGGTTTCAAGGTCGCTGTCGGTATTCAAATCGGGCATGGCACCGCTGGGGGCGGCTATGTTCAAGGGATTGACTACATCAACCCCGCATTACGTCCCCTGTTTCAAGAAATTGCTAACGAAGTTTGGAAGGAGGTCACCCGCTAATGGCGACCATCGACGAGCGCGTCGTTGCGATGAAATTCGACAACACGCAATTCAAGGCCAAGTCGCAAGAGACTATCGCCGATTTACAGAAACTAGAGTCAACCATCGACTCTGGAGCTACGAAGAATCTCGGTAGCGCTTTAGGTTCGACATTTTCAAACGCCTTGAGGGTGGTCGATTCGTCAACGGGTGGTATTCTTTCAAGTCTGGGTCTTATCCAGAAGTCAGCATCTGATGTTGACATGTCTGGGTTGTCGAATAGTGTGGAGGACGCCACTAGTAAATTCTCTATGTTGGAGAATATTGCTGTTGGAGCACTCCACAACATCGGCGCTAAGTTAGCCGACAGTGGTCTGAACGTAGCCAAAGCGTTCACCATTCAAGGCGCTATGGACGGCTTCAAAGAGTATGAATTGCAGATTAACTCGGTTCAAACTATTTTGGCCAACACCCAATCTAAAGGTAGCACTCTTGCAGACGTTAACAAAACCCTTGATGACTTAAATGCATATGCTGACCGAACCATCTATAACTTCGGCGAGATGACCAAGAACATCGGCACATTCACCGCAGCTGGTGTTGGTTTGGAAGACTCAGCCAAAGCAATCAAGGGTATCGCTAACTTGGCTGCTCTGTCTGGTGCAAACTCAGAAAAAGCTTCCAGCGCTATGTACCAGTTATCTCAAGCTATCGCTGCCGACAAAGTTGGTTTGGAAGACTGGAACTCTGTGGTCCACTCCGATATGGGCGGTGAAATATTTCAGAAGGCTTTGTTTGACACGGCGAAAGCCATGGGCACCCTCAAAAACGCTGGCAACATGACGTTCGAGGAATGGACCAAAAACTATAAGCCGTTCCGAGAAACCTTGGCCGACGGTTGGCTTACCGGTAAAGTCCTCACTCAGACATTGGAGAAATTCACTGGCGATTTAAGTGATGAGCAACTAAGAGAGCGAGGCTATACCGAAGAACAAATCGCCTCGATTCAAAAACTGGCTCAAACGGCTAATGGCGCGGCTCAGGACGTTAAGACTTTCACCCAGATGATTGGTACTATTAACGAATCAATCGGTTCTGGTTGGGCTCAGTCTTGGCGTATTATTATCGGTGACTTCGAAGAAGCCAAAGTTTTGTGGACTCGGGTTAGCAAAGTCATTTCTGGTGCTGTAGACCAATCAGCCAAAAGTCGTAATGAACTACTCCAAGGCTGGAGCGATGCAGGTGGGCGTACCATCGTCATTGATTCTTTGGTGCGAGTATTCAACGGCTTGTACAGCATAGTAGGGCAAGTGGGTCGTGCTTTCTCTCAGATATTCCCGCCCATGACTGTCGCTCAAGTGATGAAGCTTACACGAAGTTTCGAGGACCTGTCCTACAAACTAACACCTTCTATCGAAACTGTTGTGAATCTCGGCAGGACGTTCAAGGGTTTCTTTGCGTTATTACACATCGGATGGTCGTTAATTAAAGCTGTCGGCTCTATGATAGCTAAGATTTTCGGTGCTTCTGGTGGTGCAGCTGGCGGGTTACTCTCAATGACAGCTTCGCTAGGCGACTTCCTGGTGAAGCTCGATGAGAGCATTCAAAATGGGAAGCTGTTTGAGAACATCTTCGGTAAAGCCGGCACTTTCATAGCTGGTGTATTCGAGTGGATCGGTAAATCGGTCGATGACACCAGCGTAGCCTGGGGTAAATTCCTAGACTTCGTTCATAAAGTAACAAACGGTCTCATCAAGATTTTCAACATCCTTACCTCCGGTAAGTATCAAGACGGTACTTTCATGGGGTTGAAGAGTGATGCCGGCTTCATCAAGTTCCTCATCAAGGTTCATGATTTAGTTACCTCGTTTATCGACAAGATTAAGTCTTTCTCGTTCCTTGACTGGTTCAACGTCAGCGCTGGTATCGGCGGCGTGGGTATTTTAGCCCTCTTCGCTAAGATCGTATCCCAACTGAAGGCTATTATGGCCTTGAAGGAAAAGATCCCATTCTTGAACGGTGAAGGACTTAAGGGACTTTTTGCTCTATTCCGTGGTGGCGGAGGTGACGATGATAAGGGTGGTAAAGATGCCCCCGGTATCGTTGACCAGCTTACTGGTGCATTCGAGAAGATGCAACAGGCCCTCAAAGCTCGCGCCCTGCTTCAAATCGCTGCTGCTATCTTGGCCTTGGCCGCGGCTATTCTTATTCTGTCGTCAATTGACGGCGGAAAACTAGCCCAAGCCACTGCTGCGGTAGGTGCACTCATGGCGGAGTTGATGTTAGCCTTAGCGGGTATGACGTTCCTCACCAAGGGGAGCGGATTCGTTAAGCTAGCTGGCATCGCTGGTGCCATTGTTGCCATTTCGGCTGCGATAGTTATTCTCGCTGGCGTCATGAAACTCATGTCCAAGATGTCATGGGAAGAGATCGGTAAGGGCCTCGCCTCTATTGGCGGAGCATTTCTTATCATCGCCATTGGCGCTAAACTCATGCCCGCTAAGTTACTTCTTGGCACGGCATTTGCTATGGTGCCGCTGGCTAACGCTATTGCTATCCTTGTTCACGCCATCGGTGATGTTTCTAAGTTATCGTGGGAGGAGATCGGTAAAGGTCTTGCCACGATGGCTGGTGCAATGCTGCTTATGGCCGGGACATTACGGCTTATCCCGACTAAGACGGCATTTCTCCTAGGCTTAACACTCAACGCATTTGCTGGCTCGATGGTTGTTCTAGCCTCAGCTTTAAAGAGCTTCGGCGAGATGCAATGGGATGCTATTGGGCGTGGCCTTGCGGCTATGGCCGGTGGCTTGCTGATTATGGTGGGGGCCTTCCGTCTTATGCCGGCTACCGGCAGCCTCGCAGCTGCTGGTATTTTCATCATGGCGAACGCTCTGGTCGTTATGGCCCAAGCGTTTAATATGTTTGGCACCATGTCAATTGAATCCATCGCCCACAGTCTCGTTGCTGTGGCTGTTGGGTTGCTATTGATGGTTGGCGCCGTGAAGTTAATGCCTGACACGGGCGTATTCGCTGCTGTGGGCATTTTAGTCATGGCGAACGCTCTCGTTATCATGGGCCAGGCACTCACCGCTATCGGAGGTTTGTCGATCCGTCAAATTGTGAAGGGTTTGATTGGACTCGGCGGTGCTATGGTGATTCTGGTTGCTGCCGCAAATCTCATGAACGGAGCTCTTGCCGGTGCTGCTGCCATGGTTATTGTCGCTGCTGCTATTACACTGATGGTTCCACCTCTCGTGACCCTCAGCAAGCTCACAGCAGGGCAAATCCTGACGGCATTATTAGGCTTAGCAGGTGCTTTTACTGTGTTAGGTGTTGCCGCTGCTCTGATGACGCCGTTACTACCATCCTTATTAGGTCTAGCAGGAGCTGTCGCCCTTCTTGGGCTTGGCACGCTAGCCGCTGGCGTGGGATTAACGGCACTTGCAGCAGGTCTCGCAACACTTGCAGCGGTTGGCGCAACTGGTGTAGATGGCTTGGTGAATTTGCTGCTGTTTATCCCGAAGTTGTTCAAAGCTGTTGCCTTGGGGTTGGTTGATTTCCTCGGGGCATTGGCTGAACATGCGGGTGGACTTGGCAAATCCATGGTGATCCTCTTTACCACCATGTTTGGGGCGTTGATCGAATCCGGTACGCAGCTCATGCCGAAGCTGATTAACTTCATAGTCACGCTTATTTTGGCATTACTCGACGCCGCAGATCGAACCATCCCTAAGTGGATCGAAACGTTTACCCATTTGATGATCGAGGGTTTGAATGCTATTCGTATTCTCACTCCGCTGATTGTTCAAACGGGTGAAGACGTTTTTATGGCGTTCGTCGACGGGATCAACGAACTCATTCCGAGGATGTCTGAGTCTGGTCAGAACGCCATATTGCGAATGCTTGACGGTGTGAATGAGTTCTTGCCTCGTGCGATCGACATGGGCGTTACCATCATTTGGAACTTCTTAGATGGTATTGAGCGAGCGCAGTATCTTATCACCAACAAGATGTTTGATACTGCTGTCAACATGATTAACAATCTTGCTGACGCCATTCGCCGTAACAAGAAGCCTCTCCAAGAAGCTGGTCATAATCTGGCATCGGCATTGTTGGATGGTATGTTTGACGGTATAGCTAAGAACGCACAGAAGGTTTTGGACTCGTTGTCCTCACTCGGTAAGCGGATGCGAAACGTCACTGCCGCGGTTCTTGGTATTCATTCGCCATCTCGGGTGTTCCGTGAGTTCGGTATGTTCACCATGCTGGGCCTTGCCAGTGGTATCAACGCTAATTCAGAGAAACCGCTCAATGCGTCACAAAGTGTTGCCGAATCGTTGATTTCCATTGCTCGAAATGTTCTTGGTATTCAATCGCCAAGCCGGGTTTTCCACGGTATCGGTGAGAACGTTAACCAAGGCATGGCTCGTGGTATTGATGATTCAGCCAAGGCTCCTCAGCAGGCTTTGGGTAATAACCTCGATCGTATGATTGCCATTACGAACGATAAAGGTGCTCAGATTGCTGCGGCTGGTGGGTCATTTATTGATACTCTGTATGCTTCTTTGAGTGAGACTGATTTCTCGAAACGGATGGGCGGTATTTTCTTCGAGGCTCAACGCAAGCGCGACGAAGCAATCGCTGCGAAGCGTGAGAAGTACGAAGAGGAAGCCGAGAAACTCCAAGAGGAAATCGAGTCTGCTCAAGACGCTGCTGAGAAAGCCCGAGAGGACGCCGCCAACGCCCAGGAAGACGCAGCCAAGGTTGCTGCGGACGCCAAGAAGGACGAGACAGCTAAACGTCGAGCTCAGCAGAAGGCTGACCGAGCCAAGAAGAACATTGCTAAGGCCGATAAGAAGTACCAGAAAGCTCTGGAGAAGGCATCCAAGCTGGAAGCAGAGCGTGCTGGCTTTGAAGCGGGTGAAGCATATGGCGAGGGTATGGCTGACGGGATTGAGAGCAACAAAGATCGCATCAAGACTCTTGTTGAGTATATTATGGACGAACTCACGGCAGAGCAACAGAAGCTGAAGACCAAGGTTGATAACGTGGTGAACGTTTTCGACGGTATTAGCAAAATCAAGAACTCTGTCACGAGTATTACTGATGCTGCTAAGGATTTTGTGCGTGCATTTAACCGTATGCGCAACGCTTCGAGTGACCGGTCGTTCAAACGTAATCTCGGCTATATGCTGGATTCGGTTATTCAGATGGGTCAAGGTGTTGGCGGGATTATCGACACGTTTAGTAAATTCTCGCCGATGCTGAAGATTCTATTGACGAATTTCGAGTCCACATTACCCGCGATTGCAGCTATGGTGCAGCCGTTTGCACCCATGCTAGCCCAAGCCCTAGGCGGCGGTTTAGCTAGCGCGGCGGCTGCTATTACGGGTCCGACGGGGTTAATCATTGCTGGTTTGGGTGCGTTATTTGTCTTCTTGAAAGATCAAGCGGGTAACCGCAAGATCATGAAGACATTTATGTCGCTTTGGACCGGTTTGATTGATTTCTTGAAGACCTTGCCTAGCCGGTTAACCGGTTTCGTCAAGACGATGCTCAAGGGGCTTATCCAGACTATCAAGGACCTACCAGAACTGATAGGAACCTTGGTGAACAGTCTGGTTGAGTTATTTGTTGTGCTCCTAGGTGAGTTACCCAAGAGCGGTGGTGATATCATTGCTGCTCTGGTGAAGGCTCTTATTTGGATTGTGCTCAATTCACCACGGTTATTTGTCGATCTGGCTACCGCTATCGTCGAAGCTCTCGCTAATGGGCTTTCTCGGGCGTTCGTAACGTTGATTGATTTCCTGGTGAACCCGTTCAAGTGGCTACACGACCGTGCAAAGTCCACATCCGACATGGATGACGTTGGTGCGCATATTCTTCAGACGCTATGGCAAAGTTTAGTCCGTCTGGGTGCTGCGATGCTGCAATTATTGCTGTCTCCATTCCGTGCATTGAAGCGGCTTATTTTCGGTGAGCTTGATCTTTCCGAAGCAGGCGGCAACATGGTGCAAGGTTTGGTGAACGGTGTGCGCAATCGTATTGCCAACGCTGTGGAATCTGCACGAGGTCTTGGGTCGATGGTTATTAATGGTTTCAAGAGCGTTCTCGGCATTCACTCGCCGTCGACGGTCTTCCGTGAGTTCGGCTATTTCCTTGTCAAGGGTCTAGCAGATGGTATGGACGACCAGGAGACCATTCGAGGCGGTGTGGATACGATGAAAGACGCCCTCATGCGAGCTATGGACGAGATTGAGGATAATTTCAACTCTGATATTTCTCCCACCATCACCCCCGTGGTGAATCTCGACCAGGCCAAGCGTGATATGGACGCCTTGAACCGTTCTATCCCGATCAACAACACATATTCCGAAGCAGCTAAAGCGTCGACGGAGGTCGATACCGCCGCTGACGCCAAGGCTGCTGGAGATACGAACATTACGAACATCGAATACGTCCAGAACAACACTTCGCCGCAAGCGTTGTCAACGTATGAGATTTATCGTAATACCCGGAAACAATTAGAAGACCTCAAGAAAAGGAATCCTTAGATGATTGAACAGATCACGTTACAGCAGCGCGCTGAACTTTTAAACGTGAACTGTTTCTCTTCCACGGTTATCTTCTCTCAAGGTGCGCCGAGTAACATTGCGAAGTCGGACTCGGCAGTCATCGTAAGCGCCACTGGTTTGGCAACGCTGGATTTTGCATTTAGCAAGACTCAGCGGCCCGCCGGTGGCGCTTTCTTGGGTGGTGGACGTACCGCGGACCGAGAAATTGTACTAACAATTCGACCGAATGATATTTACGAAGCTAAGACCATCCTTAACCAGATGATGGGGTGTCAACACCGTACCAAAACTAACATACACGTGCTGTACAGTGGTGTATGGTTTAACGGGTCTGGGTATATTTCCAAAATTGAAGGCGCACTATTCGATAAAGATCTAGACATCAAGATCACGTACACGATGGGTGATCCGTTGTTTTATGCCAGTGCAGACGCGCCATTTGACGTTTCTTTTGACCCATCGTCCGAAAATAAAAGATATCTCGGCAAATTACTAAAGCCTCGTACCCCAAAGGACGTAACATACAAATCGCCTTGCAAAATCGGTGTTAAATTTCCATGGGGCAAAAGGAGTTTAAAAGATTTACGAAAGCTACAAATAGGCTTACTTCGTGACGACGTTCTACCGTACATCGAGTATGATGTTAACGAAAACTACGCTGGCTCATGGAGCGATCAAATATCGGACGGGGTGACACCAGTATATAGTTTGAATGGTTTGAATCGAACAGTGACATGGGACCCTGCGATATTGAACTATTCGACTAATGGTAACATGGTGCAAAAAGCGGGGCGATCTCTGATTTTTCCTTATGTGTGTTTCGGAACCGACGCCTTGTATGTACGTTGCTATTTCGCATCCAACGCCAACGCATATTTCGAAGTAGAAGCCTCATACGTAAAAACCAGGAGCGGGTTCTGATGCATCCAGTTATTTTGGGTAATGATTTTTCACCGGAAAAGCCTATTTACGATTTTAAATCGTTCGTGTTCACTGAGCGTTTCCAAGATCATGGAGACTTCCAATTAATTAGTACCGATGATGGCATTCTCCAAGGTGATCCCTTATTAAGACCGGGGAAAATGCTCGTGGCGTCTAACAGTGCTACACCAATGATGACTACCAGTATTGACGTCCGCATTGACGACAACGGCGGTGTGGAAACGACGTACAAAGGCAAAACGCTGGACTACCTATTCACACATAGGCCTTGCGTAAAAGAAATTCGTGACAAAACCTACATGGATGCGGAGTATAAAAACGGGTGGGAGTTTGGGGATAAAGACGGCAATGAACGTCTCAATTGGATGACCGTATGGAAAGAACTATTTACTGTAGCATCGAGTAATTACGGTCATAAAGAGTTAGATTTCCTTAAACTACCTTTTGAACCTATCATATACGGCGATCAAATAGGATTCATTTGGCACTATCAAGTTTATACGACTTTTGATGGTGGTACTTCGATGTGGGAAGCGTTTAAACGTATTATGGAAAACAATAATTCCACCATACGTTTTCAAGCCCCGCCTTTTGCTGTGAACGAATGGTGGCAACATTACCCCTGGCCCAGTGACCATTTTAAGTGTTTTCATTATCGAGGCCAAGATCGTTCCGACTTCATTATATTTGACACCTTCGACGATTCGTTACTAAAAGGACAGTTGAGTGTTAATATCGAGAACGTAAAAAACGCGGTGATATTTTCCAACGAGGATCACACTTGGGTCGCTAAATCTTTCAACGCTTGGGGTCAGTACGCCCATGTGAGTTATGCTACCGAAAACATGGCTAAACAATCCGATTACGATTGGGAAAAAACCGTAGAGACCCGTATTTACCAAGAACCATACAAAACACTGTCGTCTGGTTTTAATTTATCCGTGGAAGTAGCGCCTACTAGTGGTTCTATGAAGCGATACGGAACGCCTTCAGACGAAAACACTTTTGAAACAAAAAAACGAGATGAATATTGGCTTGGGGATCTTGTCGGTGTTCAAGTCCCTTACTTCACTTCTGTCTTGGGCGTCGATCGCATTCTCGCTCGGGTGACCGAATTTACGCGAATCGAAGACGAAACAGGTTACCGCGAATACCCATCGTTAGCCTATTGCGATTATAAATTCCGAACCGATTTACAATCTCCTTGGGCTATAAAAAAGGATACGAAGTATGATTGGAACTGATATATGTCTTGGCTTGAACTGTCGAGCACAATAATGGTCGCGGTGTTTGGTTCGAGCGGATTATGGGCTTTTATAGCTTCCCGACGTCGTAAAGACGATGCGACCACCACCATGATAAAAGGATTGGCGTACAACGCTATCCTATCGGAAGCGCGCTTCATGATGGATCGGGGGTACGCAACACCTGAAGAATATCGTGATGTGTATTTGTACCTCTACGAACCATACAAGACCCTTGGCGGAAATGGTGCCGCCGAACGGGTTATGCAAGAACTTGGGCGTCTACCAATGAAAGGAAATTCACATGCCCACCTTCATTCTGAACGACAAAGCCTACCAGATCACTAAATGGACGGTGATGATCGTGTTGCCGGCTGTTATTACCCTCTGGATTACGCTAGCAAACGTCTGGCATATTCCACATGGCGATGCTGTGAGCGCGACGGCTACTGCAATTACGACATTTCTTGGTGTGATTACCGGCATTTCCACCAGGGCCTACAACAAGTCGGACGATCGTTTTGACGGGGTAATGACAGTTGAGGAAAAAGATGGTAAGCTGGTAAATACGCTCGAACTCAACAACCACCCGGTTACGCTTATGGACAAGGACGAGGCCACTTTCAAGGTCGACAACCAAGTCGTATAAAAAACCACGCTTATAGTGAGACATACGGATAGAAAGGAAATAACTATGTCTTTTACTGGCAAAAATGACCCCATTCAGGACGCAATCGACGCCCTACTTTCAGAAATGGAAGGCTACTCAGGCGCAGATAAGGAATATGGAGACATCGCCGACAATCTGATCAAACTGACTGAAGCAGAACGAAACCGCTCGTTCCGCAAACTCAGTAAAGACACGATTTTCGTCGCTGCTGCTAACCTCATCAGCATCTTTGCAGTCACCCACTATGAACAGTTCGGCTTGATTTCCTCACGGGCAATCGGCATGCTACTACGACACAAGTAACATCATCCAAAACTCGCTATAAGCACTGACCACAGTATTCACAAGATACTGTGGTCTATGTTTTCTTTCGTACAAAAAACAATGCTCTATATGAGACAGAAAGGAAACATTATCATGTTACGTTTTATTAAACGAGTATTCACATTCGACTTCTCATTTGTAGTAACAAATGAAGACAAGGAAAAACTTGCCGCCACCGCGTGGGACGTTTTGATCGAAACCGATCGACGTTCCGACGTAATAGGCGGCTTGCTGGACTACATCTTCTCCGACACAAAGGAGGTCGTATCGAACTAATTTGTAAATCGCATTGATCTAATCTTGATACCCTCAAGTCTAAACCCCATCGGCAAAACCGGGGTTTAGACTTTTTCAAAACGGAAAGGTATATTTCACGAATGGGTAAACATGATCTTGGTGGCCCATCGAATTGGAGATTCATCCTCAAGGTATGCTTGTTTGGATTGGTCTACGCAATTTTATTTCTGTCTGTCACGGTTTTTGCGGATTTCCTGTTCCATCAGTAATTCGTACAAAAAACCATCCTCTATATGAGAGATAGACTGACTCCGTGGACAAGGAGCATATAGCAATATAAGTCGCAGTCTTGAACTCAGCTTTAATTTTTTATACCCTAAACCAGGGTATAAACTTTTCATCATCGTAATCTAGAGAAAGGATTTTTACGATGAAAAACATTTTCCGCAAAGCGGTCCAAAAGGTTCGAAACACTACCGTTAAAGTGTTCAACACAATTCAAGAAAACCCCGAGCTTGCAGTCCTGGCAGCTGGTGCAATCATCAGCGGTGTGGCCGTCGGGGTAACCATCCGCCAAGCCAAAAAAGAAGCAGCGTGGATGAACAACGGTGTGGCTGTTGAAGACTTGCCAAGCTATAATGTCACAACGGTTCTGAATGCCGTTCAACACGCGCACGATGCTTTTGAAGCGGCTCGCAAAGCAGACCCCGATGCCGAGAGTGCCAACCTTGCTAAGTATGGTATGACACGTGAAGACGCTTGGTATTTGGAACAGATTGGGCTTGCCAGTGGCAGCGACACAAACCATTGCCGAACACGGTTGTTCTACGTAGCTCCTGAGCAGACAGAAAGCACCGATGCGTAATCCCATCAAATCTGTGGTACGGACGTACTACAAAACCAAACTTGGTGTAGCATTATTTGCATACGCCGTCAAAATCGCGCTGGAACTCAAGAAAGGAAAATAACCATGCACCCACTATTCAAAGTTCTTATCGGACTCGCCACAATTGGCACGGTCCTAGGCGTTGTCTCTGCCAACCTTGAGAAACAAGCCAAAAAAGCTGAAGCAGAGCTGGACGCCATCGTCGAACAACTCACCGATATGGCAGTCGACGCATCCATGGAATATGTGGATGAAGAATACTCCGATCTCTGCAACGATTGGAAGGAGGAAAACTAATGACCGTCAATGTTCATATCAACACCAAACACAGCGCTAATTTCGCTGAAATCGTCACAGCTTGTTGTGCGGTGATTGGCGTCGGCTTGGCTGCATATGCCTTGACGAAATTGCAAGACGCAGCCGAAGATTTTAAACGTCCGTTCAAGGCGCTGAAACGCCGTTTCTTTAAGAAAGGAGAATAATCGTGAAATTCAATCGTTTCACACGCTTCATCACGAAGCACAGTCAAATCGTGACGCTTGTCAGCGTTGCAACAGGCGTGGTCGCTACCGCCACAACGGCGGCTAAAGGCCACGCAGCCGCTCAGGAGGTGATGAAAGAACTTCCTGAAGAATCGACATTTTTGGACAAGGCCAAGGCAACTTGGAAATACTATGTCCCAGCATGTCTTGCAGGTATTTCGACTGTTGCCGCCTTGGGCTGGGTTGCAGCGCTGGTAAAAGGTCGTGCTGACGATATGGAGACGCTGTATTTCATTACAGACAAGGCATATCGCAGCTACCGCACGGCGGCTGAAAAACAACTTTCACCAAAGAAGGCTGAAGAGGTTCACAAGGAAATCGCCGAAGAGGGTATCGCCAAGAACCCGAAGCCGACGACGCTGATTGTCACCGGTGATGAGTGTGTTTGTTACGACTCATACAGCGACCGGTACTTCAAGTCAAATATGGAGACCATCAAAGCCGCTGTGAACACGGTGAATCATAAGATCATCACGGAGATGTATGCTTCTCTGACTGATTTTTATGATGAGGTTGGTCTTCCAGAAACGGCAGTCAGTGGATATGTCGGCTGGAATACGGACGCATTAATGGAGGTGACGTATTCGTCAATTCTGTCCGATGACGGTAAGCCAGTTCTGGCTATTGACTTTTGCGCTGATCCCATTAATGGATACGATCACCTTGTGTGACCATATCTTCGGTCCAATTTCAATGACTCAGGAGGAATGGTTCCATGATCGAAAAAACAATTAAGTACTACGATTTGCGTGGTAAAGAAGTAGAAGACACCTTCTATTTCAATCTGACAAAAGCTGAGGCTATGGGTCTCGCCTTCGATGATTTTGAAGGTCTGAAGTTTTCCCAAGTATTGAAGTCCATCCAAGAAACGGAAGACGCACGTATCGTACTCTCCGTCTTCAAAACCGTTTTGCGTCAAGCAGTCGGCATGAAACAGGAAACGCCCCGTGGTGAAATCCTGGTGAAGCCGGACTGGTTGAAAGACTGGTTCACTGCCACCGACGCATATTCCGAGCTTTTGGAGGAACTGCTGACGGACCCAGATTATGCTGCGAAGTTCATCGGCGGTATTCTTCCGAAGGAATTGCAGAAGGAATTTAATCCCACAAATCTGCAAGACCTCTCGAAGGAAGAACTCCTGGCTCGGTTCAAAGAACTGAGCGAAAAGAAGGCCAATGAGTAATGAACGACCGAAAGTAGAACAGGTGACTACGGCGAAAGTCCTACCACCAAAGAAATCATTTTGGTCGGACGTTCTTAAGCCGTTTATTTTCGATACTGTTCTTCCCATCGTTCAACCGTTATTCAAAGAGGGTGTTCGTGCGATCGGCGACGCCATCATGGATGCGGTTTTGAACGACGCTCAACCCCCTCAGCGTCAGCCTCAACAACGGTCTAATACACCATATCACAGCTATTCACGTTCTACGACAACCGCGCGCAAACCTGTCGGGAACAATCGAGTAGCTCGTGTGGTGTTGACAGACCGCCGTGAGGCTAGCAATATCATCGACAAACTACAAGACATCATCGACCAGTACGAGGTGGCCACCGTCGCTGATCTGTATTCTCTTGTAGGACTCCCATCGAAATATGTCGACAACGATTGGGGTTGGGATGATATCGGCGCTCCGCGTACGGTGAGGGTAGATGGCGGTTTCCAACTCGTCTTGCCTGATCCTATTTTCCTCGATTCGTAACGAATCATATTCACACGCCCCACTCGCTACTGTGGGTGGGGCACTCATACGAAAGGTATATTCACCATGCTTAAGCTTGGTCGTGTATTCAACACGTTAAAAATGAAGACGCACAAGAACGCTCCTACCGCAGCAGTGTTCAGTGGCGTTGGCGGTTTAATCACCGCTGGAACTTTGGCATCGAAGGCTACTCCGCAATTCCAAAAGGATTACGAAGCTGCCAAATTCTTGCAGAAAGAACACGTACGTATCGTCAAGCTTGCCCGTGATAATAAGGGTGCTAAATACGGGACTTTTGAAATCCTGTTCGACGGCGTTGATGTTCGTGACAACGAAGCATTCGCAGACAACTTCAAAGAGGTTTTCTGCGACGACAAAGGCATTGTGTGGTGCTCGAACGGTCGCGTCGTGTGGGAAACCATCAAGAGCTATATTCCCATCGCCAAGGCAGTAATCAAGAACTACGGCCCTGCTTTCGTTGTTGGCTCTCTGTCTGTGGCTAGCATTTTGTGGGGTCACAACACCGTCGTCAAGCGGTTGCAGCAAACCACTGCGGCATTCAATACCGTGAAGGGCATGTACGAGTCCTACCGCGAAGAGGTCAAGGAACAACTCGGCGAAGAAAATGAAGCCGAGATTCTCCAAAAGGCCATGACCCGTGGTATCGAAACCAACGAGAATGCTGTCATTTCTGAAACCAAGGACAGCGCTGTCATCAGCGTTCGCCTGAACGGTTATTCTCGGCTGGTGCGTGAGAAGGACAATGGCGAGAACGACGCCATTCAGGTCCGTAACGAATTGGTTAGCGTCCAAAACGTCGCTAACGATATGCTTCGTGCTCGGGGTCATATCTACCTCAATGAGGTATATGACTTGATTGGTATTCCTCGGACCCCGGAAGGAAATATCGTTGGTTGGGTCCACAAGGACCACAACGGTAATCTTGGTTATGTTGACCTTGGTCTGTTCTACCAAACCAAGGACGCTTCCGAAAAGGATATCCAACTGGCAGACGTCGGCGTCATGATTTACCCTAACGTTCAAGGCATCATTTACGATCTGGTCTAAACGTGTCCAAACTTGATAAGATCATTTTCGCCACCTTGGTGTGGACGAGTGGTTTTATCACTGGTATGTATTTCCGTCACTACCAGCTCAATAAAAGCTCGGTAGTGACGGAACAAACACTCAGTGAGGAACCGCCCCTTGGGGGCACCCCAGAATGTGAAACTGGGGTAAATTTTTTTGAAACTTCTATTGATGAAGAAGAACCAGTCGAAGAAACTCAACCGGAACCAGAACCTTTGACGGAGGAAGAAATGGCAGAAGACCTCACCAACCCTGATCCAGCGATCATTTCCTTGGCTGAATACAACCTGAACGCCTTGGCTCAAGACCAAATGCTGTATACTTGGTATACAACCGATCGTCTTATGGAAGATTCAGCAGGGAATGTCCTATGGGAAGAGGATTACGAGGATATTGTTCCCGAGGAGTTCGTCGAACACGGTATCGAGACTGGTAAAGACGTGATTTATTTCCGTAACCCGGATTATCACAGCCTTATCGAGCTACGATTCGACAAAACACCATACAAGGATAGTCCTTACGGTCAGATCAAATACATGATCTTGACCAACAACGATATCCCAATCGACGAAGACGGAGATTGTTATCGTGCTTGTTCGCTATAACGAAGAAACATATTTCCAATACCTGTGCGGTCTGGTAAACTACCAGCCTTGCAAGAAGGTCTTGCGTCATCTTCACTCGGTACCGTTCATAGCTTATATTGGTCTCGACAGTAACCGAGCTTGGGACGGGAAAGAACTCCGTCGCAATTTCCGCAATGCCATCAAGGATTACGACCTCTCTGACGGAGAGCTTATGGCTGAACGCTGCTCGATGTTGGAGATGCTTATTCCCTTGGCAAAGCGGATGACGGGGTTTACAGAGAACAACGTCCCAGATGATTTCATGTGGTTGATGCGAAATATGCATCTCGACGATATGACCGATAACACGTACGACGAGTCGTTTGTGCAGAAGCGCATCGACATCATTAACAATCGTACTTACGGGGCCTTCGGAGAGAACAGCCTATTTCCGCTCGACCGTACACCTGAGGGTTACGCGAAAAAATGGGATTCGGCAGAGCGCGAATTATGGGCTCAGCTGAACGAATGGGCGTGGCAACAGCACGGAGTTTTGTGGTGATATAAATGACTTCTTTGGACTTTATGCGTATTGCTACTAAGGAACAATCACCCCAGCAAGGTGGTGGAACAGTTCTATATCCTTCGTTTGTTGTGCGTCCATCAAAAGACCTTATGGTCAAAGGTAATTCTTTCTTTGCGATTTGGGATGAAGAGCGTGGTGTCTGGTCAACTGATAGTTATGACGTCCCTCGTCTGGTAGACGGGGTTCTGTACGCCGAAGCTGAAAAATACGATTCAGCGACGGTGAGTGGATTGCAGAGCTTTGACAACGGGCGATGGACGAAATTTCAGCAGTACGTCAAGACACTAGGCGACAACTGGAAGCAACTCGACGAACGGGTTATTTTCGCGGATCAGCCTATTTGCAAAGAAGACTATGCTACGAAGCGTTTGAGTTATTCATGCGCAGAAGGGAGTCATGACGCTTGGGATGAGCTGGTAAATACGTTATATCGTCCTAACGAGGTCGATAAAATCGAGTGGGCCATCGGAGCTGTTGTAGCCGGAGAAGCAAAAACAATCCAGAAGTTTTTTGCTTTCTACGGTAAACCAGGTAGTGGTAAGTCTACCATTATTGGTATCATCCAAGACATGTTCGAAGGATATTCTGGAGTATTCAACGCACGTGCCTTGGGGACAGCCTCCGCGCAATTCGCCTTGGAAGCATTCAAGTCGAACCCGCTGATTGCTGTGGATCATGATGTTGATATGAACAACATCAACGATAACACAAAAATCAATGCTATTGTCTCGCATGAGCCGATGCTGGTGAACGAGAAACATAAATCCGCATATGCGATGAAGTTTAACTCGACACTGATCGTCGGCACCAACAACCCAATCCGTATTTCCGATGCTAAGTCGGGCCTTATCCGTCGTCTGATTGTGATTACATCCTCAGGCGACACTGTGGAGGCTCTGCGGTATCGGCATTTGATGGAGCAGGTGAAATTTGAGTATGGCGCAATCGCTTATCACTGCTTGCAGAAATTCAAGAAGATGACGCGCCATTACTACGACAACTACAAGCCAATTTCCATGATGTATATCACGAACCCCATCATGTCGTTTGTGAATGAGGTTCAAGATGAATTCATCGAGGAAGAGTACATCACATTGACGCAAGCTTATACTATGTATAAAGAGTGGTGTAAGGAAGTAGGTATTGAATATCCTGAACGGCGTCAGGTATTTCAGGCAGAGTTTCAAAACTATTTTGAGGAGTTCTACCCTCGGAAGCGGTTCGGTAACGGGCTGCGTCTCCGGTCGGTGTATAGTGGATTTAAGCCCGATATGCTACTTGAAGGCGAATTGGGTGCACCAGAAGGATACGAGGAAGAACCCGAAGAAACAGATTTGTGGAGCTGTCGGGAGTCTATTTTCGATGCTGAATACGCTGGGATGCCGGCACAGCTCGCCAATGCTGATGGGACGCCCTCAAAGCGGTGGGTGGATGTCGACACGGTGCTAGGGACGATCAATACCTCAGAGCTACATTACGTCAAGGTCCCACAGAATCATATTGTGATCGACTTTGACTTGCGTGATGACAATGGAAATAAATCTTTGACCAGGAACCTCGAAGCTATCAAGACCTTCCCTCCGACATACGGAGAAGTGAGTAAGTCTGGCGCTGGTGTTCACCTTCATTATATTTACGACGGTGATGTGGATACACTAGCGCCGCTGTATTCCGAAGGTATTGAGGTAAAAGTGTATAAGGGAAATTCGTCACTGAGACGGAAATTCACCGTCTGTAACGGTATGCCGATAGCTCATATTAGTGGCGGACTCCCTTTAAAGGAGACTAAGATGCTTTCGACGAAGCAAATCCAATCGGAGCGAGGGTTGCGTGAATTAATTGAGCGCAATCTTCGTAAAGAGATTCACCCGTCGACCAAATCGAGCATTGATTTCATCAAGAAGATTTTGGACGATGCATATTCTTCTGGGTTAGTATATAACGTGGAAGACATGAAACCAGTCTTGCTAGGCTTTGCGGCTAAGAGCACTAACCATGCTTTATATTGCCTCAAAGAAGTCAAGACCATGCAGCTGAAGGGTAAGGACGCACCACAGCAACATATCGAGATCGAAGACAAGCCCAAGAAGGGCCAGTTGGTATTTTTCGACGTTGAGGTGTATCCGAACCTGTTTGTCGTGTGTTATAAGCACGAGGGGTCAAACGCGGTTATTCCGATGCTCAACCCCACGCCTAAAGAGATTGAGGGGCTGATGAAACACCAGCTCGTCGGTTTCAACAATCGTCGTTACGACAACCATATTTTGTATGCTCGATTGATGGGTTATTCCAACCAAGAGTTGTTCGAGCTCTCAAGTCGTATCATCAACGATCGTGACCGCGACAGTATGTTCATTGAGGCATACGGGCTATCGTACGCTGATATTTACGACTTCTCCAGCAAGAAGCAATCACTCAAGAAATTTGAGTTCGACCTTGGGATCAAACACATGGAAATGGAAATCCCTTGGGATAAGGAAGTCGGTGTGGGGCTTTGGCCGAGGGTGATTGAATATTGTTCTAACGACGTCCGTGCAACCGAAGCAGTCTTCCATGATCGCAAGGCTGACTACGAAGCACGGTTATTACTGTCGGAATTGTCAGGACTTCCTGTCAACGACGTCACTCGTAAACACGTCGCTAAGATCATTTTCGGCGATGAGAAGAATCCTCAAGACGATTTCGTCTACACCGACTTGAGTGAGATGTTCCCCGGTTATTCTTATGATGCCGGGGTTTCGACATATCGTGGCGAGACCACAGGAGAGGGGGGTTATGTTTACGCCGAACCAGGCATTTATGATGACGTGGCATTGCTGGATGTGGCTTCGATGCACCCTACGTCGATCGAAGAATTAAACTTATTCGGTCCATACACAGAGGTGTTCAGCCAAATCAAGCAAGCACGTCTTGCGATTAAGCATGGGGATTTGGAAGCAGCTCAGCAAATGCTGGGCGGTAAGTTGCGACCATTTTTGGAGGGTGGTAAGGACGAGCTCGACAACCTGTCATATTCGCTGAAGATCATCATCAACAGTGTCTACGGCTTAACGTCAGCGAAATTCGACAACCCCTTCCGAGATATTCGCAACGTCGACAACATCGTCGCAAAGCGTGGGGCGCTGTTTATGATCGACTTGAAGCATTTTGTGCAAGAACAAGGTTTCACGGTCGCGCATATTAAGACAGACTCCATTAAGATTCCCAACGCCACACCTGAGATTATTCAGGCTGTGACGGAATTTGGCAAGAAATACGGCTATGAGTTCGAGCACGAAGACACGTACAAACGCATGTGTCTTGTGAACGATGCTGTGTACGTCGCATATTCTACCGCGAAGGAAAAGTGGACCGCCACAGGAGCTCAGTTCCAGCAGCCAGTTGTTTTCAAGACGATGTTCTCTGGGGAACCAGTCACACTCGACGATTACAAGGAGCAGCGCTCTGTTACCAAAGGTGTTATTTGGTTAGGCGATTCGCCTGAGATGGATAATTCTTGGTGGCATGTGGGGCGGACAGCAAGCCTTGTGCCGGTTATTCAGGGTGGTAAGAACGCATATCGTGTCACCACCGATGACGGATTCAAGGCGCATTCAGTCGCTGGGACTAAGGGTTGGTTGTGGAAGGAGTCGTCAAAGGTAGAAAGCCTTGATGAAGTGGATACCACATACGCCGACCATTTAGTCGAAGCGGCTATTGACCAGATCGAGCGGTTCGGAACATTTAAGGATTTCGTGACACTATGATCGGAGTATACCATAAGGTCACCCGCGAAAATCGCCGTATGCTAGCTTTGCGATACGGGTGGCCTTTTGGGTGCTCGTTAAACTCTCAGGGTATTGACGAGTACCATATCAACACACCAGACCGTCGCGCATATGTAGGCAACTATATTGTGCTCAGCGGTAAGACAGTCAAGGTATTGACTGAGACAGAGTTCAAGGCTTTAAAAGCCAAGAAAGGAAAACGACATGTTGCATAATGTCACGTTGAAGAACGTAAAACTTGTATTTCGTAATCTCGGTGGTCGTCCCTCGCAATACAACGCAGCAGGGCGTCGCAATTTCGCCATTGTCTTAGACAAGGCGACTGCTTCGGGGCTGATGGAAGACGGCTGGAACGTCAAGCGTTTTCGTCAGCGTGACGAAGATGTTGAACCTGACTGGTACCTCCCTGTCGAAGTTCGATACGGTCGTCGCAACCCCGTCATCGTTTTGTTGAAGTCCAACGGTCGTGTCGACCTTGATGAAGATACTGTCGATATCTTGGACTACTGCGATCTGGAATTTTCGGATGTTGTGGTCCGTCCTTACGAGTGGGAGGTCAACTGCAAAAAAGGCGTCAAGGCATATTGCAAGACGTTATTTGCAACCCTTGACGAAGACGAGCTGGAGCGGAAGTATGCTTCGGTT
>QWCZ01000415.1_pt1 | contig 40192 bp, 37 predicted proteins | sample 1972651 | NCBI WGS metagenome assembly QWCZ01 (sample SAMN09866695, study PRJNA288562) | Human oral metagenome isolate pre1_saliva, whole genome shotgun sequencing... | isolation source: mouth | host: Homo sapiens | place: USA: California
TCAAGTTTTTACAATCCATAAAGGCTCGACTTCCTATAGTTTGAGTATTAAAAGGTATATAAATCTTTTCAAGACTTGTACAATTATAAAAAGCTTCATTCTGTATTTCTGTTAAATTTTCTGATAATTGTACTTCCTTTAGTGACGTACAATTTTTAAAAGTCATCAAACCTATATATGTTTTTGATTCTGAAAAATCAACTTTTTTTAAGTTTACGCAACCTGCAAAACTTCCCCCGATTAAATATTCCAAGGAATCCGGAAATACTATATCTTCTAAACTCTCACATCCCAAAAATGAAAAAGGCCCTATTTTCTTTAGCCCTTGTGGAAATTTAATTTTCTTCAACCCGGTACAACCCGCAAAAGCATAATCTTCTATACTAACCAGTGATTCAGGCAAAATCACCTCTTCAATATCTGTATTATCTATAAAAGCATTTTTACCTATACTTTTAACTCCTTCAGGAATAATTAGTATTTTGGATCTCTCATCTTTATTTATAATACCTCTTTTTATTCCCCTTACAGTACTGTTATATATAACCATATGTTCAAATAATATATTTCTTACGCAATATTGTAATGCAGAAGTAAAAATGATTATAAACATAAAGGCAATAATTACCCTTTTTTTCAAATATCCTTTCCTTAATAATTTCACTGTTTCACGCCTTCTTTACATTATTCATTAGGTAACATTGGCAAAATACTACTCAAATTTTGCATAAGCACTTCCTTTTGATAAAGATATGTTTTTATTCGCTTTCTAATCTATGTATCTTACTTTCACATTTTTATAAAAATCAATCTTCTCCGCTATTTCTTTGCTAACAAAGACTTCTTTTACATTACCTGATCCTAAGAGTATACTTTCACCTATATCATCCACCGACTTAGGTATATACACTCTCTTTAAATTTCTGCAATCTATAAGGCACAGCTTAGAAATATATATCAGCCCGTCCGGAAACTCTACATCTTCTAATCTATAGCAATGACCTAGAGCGGACTCTCCAATCATTTTCAGTTCTTTTGAAAAAACTATTTCTCTTATCTTGGATTGAGAGAATGCTTTATTTGCTATACTGATTGTTCCGTCTTTTATGATAACCTTTCCTCTTTTTTTATCTACAAGTTCTATAAGATGATTCCCGATATATTTGCAACTATACTCATCCTCTTTTATGCTATTATAGTACTTTGTGTCATAAAAAGAATTTCCTATATAGAGCGGTTCCCCTTCAAACTCTACATCCTCTAAGTTCATACACATACTGAATGCACCATCATCTATTTGCTTTACATTCTTTGGAATAACAGTGTTTTTTATCAAGGTACAACCTTTAAATGCTTCTTTACCGATATATTCAAGCCCTTGAGGCAATTCTATATATTGAAATTTCTCACAATTTTCAAAAGTGTTGCCATATATATGAGTGATATTTTCAGGTATTGATATATTTTCCAAGCTTTTACAATTGGAAAATGCTGATGAACCGATATATCTCACAGTTTCCGGTATTGCTATATTATAAAGATTACTACACCCTGAAAATGCATACCCTCCTATAGTCTTTAATCTATCTGATAAAACAACTCTTTTTAATTCACCATGTCCCATAAATGCACCGCCTGCAATTACAGTAATCTCGGTTGGAACCAAAACCTCTTCCATATTGTAAGTTGCTTGAAATAATATATGTTTATAATATTTTAATCCCTCTGAATCTACAGGAAGTTTTTTATACCATTCTGTACCTTCAAAGCAATATGCTCCTACCTGACTGATACTGTCAGGTATATTTATTTCGCTAAGTTTAGTACATTCTCCAAAAGCATTATACCCAAGTTCCTCAACAGAATCACTTAAGTATATTGATGAGAGGCTTGTGCATCCATTAAATGTTGCATCATCTATATATTTTAAATTATTTGGTAAATCCACTTCTCTCAAAGCTTTACAACCGGAAAACACATAACCTTCTATATGACTTAAAGTGTCCGGAAGTTTTACAACCTCCAGATTTTCACATCCCATAAATGCACCCATTTCAATATCGGTAATGTTTTGTGGGAATTCTATATTATTTAAGTTTTCACATCCGAAAAATGTCATCTCTTTTATCTTTTTAAGTGATTGTGGCAATGATATTTCTTTTAAATCAGTACATCCGCTAAATGCTGATTCCCCAATATATTCTACGCTTTCAGGAATTCTTATTACTTCCAAACTTATACACCCATATATACTTTCTCTATACACTCACAACCCGAAAAAGCATCATTCATGATTTCTGTTGTACCTTCCGGTATGTATACAGTCAAGTTTCTTATATTTTTATCTACTAACCCGGCTTTATATTCAATAACTTTATTATCCCTCAAAACTAAATGCCCTCTAAAATTTAAAGCTATATATAATATAAAAACAGCAATTATTCCAACTATAATTATCCCCAAAATTTTATATTTTGATTTCATGTATACATACCTCAATTCAGCTTGTAGATATAACCTTGACCCCTTTATATTCTTGACTTATATATAATCTCCTTAATAAAATACCAATTTAGGGGTCTTAATTCCATCCGTCTCAATCCAGTGATATTCTCCCCTTAATCTCTTAGGCAACTCTATTTCCTTTAATGAATAACATTCTCTGATAGCGTATGAATCCAGATATTCTACATTTTCCGGTATTTTTATTTTAGTGAAAGAGCAATCTCCAAACGAGTACGCATATATTGCTTTTAAGCTGTCGGGTAAATCAATATTTTCCATCTTTACACACCCGACAAATGTAAAATAATGAATTTCTCTTAATTTAATACCATATTCAAAATCTACTTTTCTTAAATTTGAGCATAGAAAAAATGCCTCTGCGCATATTGTCTCTACACTTTTAGGGATATAGACTTCTTCAATATCTTTTCTATTTTTAAAAGCCTGTGCTCCAATTAACCTGGTTCCTGCTTTAATACGGATTATTGAACTTTCATTATTTTCAGAAGTTAAAAGTATATTATCTACATACTTACATCCGTATTCATCCGGTTTTATATTATTTAAATACTTAGTATTTTCAAGACTATACCCGGCAATGCTTTCTATCTCTGATGGTAAATTAATATCGTACAAGTCCTTGCAATTATTAAATGCTCCATTGCCAATTTCAATTATACTTTCAGGCAATTTAACTTCTTCCAAACCTGAATGAGCAAAGGCATTTATTCCGATTCTTTTCAGCCCTTCTTTGATATTTATTTTTTTCAATGCAATACAATTCTCAAAACAATTATCTCCAATTTCAATTATTCCTTCAGGAAGTTCAATCTCTCTTAACCCGGAATTATTTATAAATGCAGCATTTGCAATTACCTTTGTAGAATCTTTAACTATGACAGTACTATTTAAACCTTTATTATATAAAAGCACTTTTCCAAGGTATATCGATCCATATTCATCAGCGATTCCGCTTTTTAAGAATTCTGTTCCACCAAATGCATTTTCTCCTACTCTTTCAATTCCTTCTGACATTCTCACTGTAGATAAACTGCTGCAATTATAAAAGGCAGAGGCACCGACAGTCTTTAAACTATCCGGTAAATATATGCTCTTAAGATTTATACAATCACTAAATGTTTTTTCTTTTATTTCAGTTATAGTATTGGGTAGCTGTACGTTTGTCAGAGAACTACATTCTGAAAATGCACCTTCCTCTATTACTCTAACATCATTAGGAATATCTATTTCTGTTAATGATTTACATTTTAAAAATGCACCATTTCGTATAACTTCTAATCTTTCCGGTAATTTGATATCTTTTAAATTTTGGCAATCATAAAATGCTCCCATTCTAATCTCTTTAATGCTGTCCGGTAATGTAACTCTCTCCAATTTCGTACAGTATGCAAAAGCAAAAATTCCAATCTCAGTTACATTATCCGGTACTTCCACAGTTTTTAAATCTTCTTTTTTTTCAATAATTCCACTTTTTATACCTATAAAAACATCGTCTTTAATTATTATCCTACACTTCAAATTTGATAATATAGCATAAAGGATAAGGCAAAGTAAAAATATTATAAATATATATTTATATTTTTTAAAAATTTTAGCCATATAATATACTCCTATAATATAAATACTTATTCAGAAATTTTCATCTATATTATTAAAAATTTCTTCTATATTGTCCCTAATCGTTTGCATCTTTTGAAAAGATATTCCCTGAGTTTTAAGCATATGATCAAGAACAAACTCTCTTAACATTTCATAAAATCTTTCATTAAGAGCATCTATATTCCTTGGAATATCCTTTGAAGTATATATTCGTATCCCCCTTGTATTTTCAAAATTTTCTTTTATATTATATTTTAATAACATATGTCATATATATTTTCTATAAATAACTATATATTATTAGTTTCTTATAGAATAAAAGCACAATAAAAGTTTATATTTTTATTGTCCTCTAAGAAACTGCCATACCTTTCCACTCCATCTACTTTTTCCAAGCATTTTTGCCTTTCCATTATTCAGATATTAAAGTTATTCGTATTTTCAGCTTTTACCTAATATAAATATTTCATCCGGTGAGTACGCCATATACCCTCCTTTAAACAACTTAAACTATCAGGTTAAAAAATTCTATATACTTATTGAATGGGTTTCATAACAACTTCACCGTTTTCATCCATTACCAATATAGGGTTGCTTCCATCCTTATCAAGTCTAATTATACGCAATGTAGTGCTTTCCTCTATTTTATATTGATATAAGAAAACGTAATCATCACTGCAATATAGTCCCGGTGTACATGTATATTTGTTTGATTTTTCATCAGTATAAATTATATTGGTGATACCTGTATCTATATCTGTAATGAATAGCTTTGTTTTATAGCTTTCTTCCCCACTGTAAAATCCACTTGCCACACTATATATAAATTTACCACTTACCTCATAATTTTCGACAAAATCCTCTGTTTTATTTTGAATGCCGACTATTTCATATTTAAAAGTTTCTCCACCTTTCTCCTTCTCCATATCCTCAACTTTTGCACGTAACATCGCCTGTGGATGAAATTTGAACTCTACTTCTTTTTTCTCTTCTTCACTAAATCCTTCGCTTGTTATTCTTATTTTGTCTTTATAATTTTTATCTCTATAAGTAATTTCTAATCGTTGAGTAAAATATATGTATCCATCTAATACCCTGTAATAATTTGGATTTAAATCATATAATTTTATACTAACCGGCTCATATTCTTCCACATTCCTATCATGTATCTCTTCTTTCCACCAGCTTTTATCATTTCTTATTATGTAATCCATCTTCAAAGTCCATGCAGAATAAGGTTCTATATTCTCTTGCTTACTAAAATAACAATCAAGCGATTCCCATGGTGATGCTTCACTATAGTATCTAACTCTTCCCAATCTTTTTTGTTTATATTTTACCTTATTCCAATTAAATATGTAATAACATGGTACATCTATTCCCACATCTCCACAAGGGTTTTGGTTACCATTTATACATACACTATAACCATTAAATACCGTGCTGCCAATTCCAAGAATAGGTCTAGGTTCATAAAACACTTTTGATGAGTAAACTTTTCTTCCATCCAATGTGTATTTCTCAAGCATACCATTGCTAAAACAATATATATACTTATCATCAGTATAAAATCTATCATCTTTTTCTCCACTGATAAACTCTATTATGTCTACTTTACCTTCTATATCATCATTATTACTGCTCGCACTAATCTTATATAATCCTAGTTTATCTCTAAGAACACCGAAGACATCATTTTCAATTCTCATAATTCCTCCTATTTGTTGCCAATCAGAGGCTACTTCTTTCACCTCTGTACCAACACTATTCATATACATAAGTCTACCTTTATACAAAAAATATATACCTTCTTTTGTTTGGCAAACCTTTCCTATGCTCCTTACAGTTACTTTATCGTTATCATGAAAAAACATTTTTCTGATAATATTCGGATACTTATCTGCAGGAATATACATAAAATCAAATAATGACAGGACAAAATATGCTATAGTAATTATACTTATACATATAATCCATTTCTTTTTCATATTGAAATCCTCCATTCCACCGGATTCTGTTGTTAATATAAATTGTGATGAAAAATTTTTTCAAAAAATAAATAAAAATTCTCATATATTTATTGAATGGGTTTCATAACAACTTCACCGTTTTCATCCATTACTAATATAGGGTTGCTTCCATCGCGATTTATCCTTGTAATGCATTGTTTTTCACCATAATCACCATACTCATATATGAATATATATTTATCTGTAGCAAATATTTCAGATGAATCATTCCCAAGGAAAAACCTCTTCTTTTTATAAACTTCCTTATTCAATCCGGTGTCAACATCTATAGAATAAATATATAGATTTCTATATGCTTCTTTATCTGTATATTCATCCTCATTTATTACATATACATTGTTTTTGTCAACAATAAATCTGCTCCAATCTCCCGGTATATCCGGGCTTTTACTTACTCTTTCATAGTTTACATAAGTTTCATTAGAGCTGTTTTTTATTTCATCTACACTGATTCTAAATACCGCTTTTACATTAATTTGGTAGGTGAACTTCTCTCCGTTATCATCACTGTATTCTTCTTCCAAAGTCATCTCTTCCGACTTTCTTTTATATTCCTTGTCCAGATAAGTGATTTTCTGGTTTCCATAAAGATAAATATACCCATCTACCTCATCTGAAAAATTCCAAACAGATAATTCTATACTCTGTAAGTCATAATTATCCGGATCTTTCCCATTTACTTGTTCATACATTCCTCCGCTTCTTACTTCTTTATCCACTTCTTTTGCCAAATCATCATATTCTATAACATTTTCTCTATTATATGAGTCCCATTCCTCCGGTTCTAAATAGTACCTCGAAAACTTTACCTCATGTAGAAGATACTTTATCTTATTTACATCAAGTCTGTAATATTGTGGAACACTAAGAGCTACACGTTCATTTTGATACCATTTATAAAAAATGTAATCATCAAATATAGTATGACTTGTCGCAAAATCTAATGCCTCTTTATTGCTAAAAATCATCTTTCCACTAAAATCATATTTTCTTAATCCGTGTCTCGCATTTAATGTATATATATTTTCACCTTCCATATACATCTTACCTGAATCATTGGCAATTTTTACTATTTCTCCATTTGCATTCACCTTATAAATACTCGCAACATTATCACATTCACGCAAAAAAACAGTATTATCTTTTGCTAAAACACCCACAATTTTACTTGGTATTTTGCAGATTTCATTTATATTTCCATCAGAGTTTTCCATATACATAAGTCTGCCTTTATATACAAAATATATACCGTTTTCTGACTGCTCCACTTTACTGATTACTTTTACACCGTTTTTTCCATACTGATTTGATTTATTTTCCCGTTTATATGTATCTGATGAGATATACATGGAGTTAATTTTAGGCAATGTGTAAAATATTAAAACAAATATAGGCAATACTATGGCAACCACTACTACCCATGTGAATACTATTTTTCTCATAATTCTATTTCTCCAACGCTTGCATTACTACTTCTCCGTTTTCATCCATTACTAACACCGGGTTGTTACCTTCTCTGTCAATCCTTGTAATACATTCCTTTACTCCATATTCACTACCTTCATAAATGAATATATATTTATCTGTCACAAACATTTTAACGGAATAATTTCCGATAAAAAATCTTTCTTTTCTATAAATCTCCTTATATAAACCTGTATCAACATCCATAGAATACACATATATATTTCTATCCTCTTTGCTACTGTCAAAATATTCATCTTCTTTTAATACATATGCATTCTTATTGTTAATAATAAACCCTCCCCAGCATTTATTGAGATCATAACACACTAATTTATAATTAATGTAATCATCCTCAGAAGTATCCTTTATATCATCTACATTAATTCTACACAACATTCTTGCTATAGTTGTATATGTTACTTTTTTTATCTTCTCAGAATTTAACAGCCCTTCTTCCATAGTTGCCAGTTTTTCTTTATATTTCTTATCTCTATAAGTAACTCTCTGTTCTCCATAAAGATAAATATATCCGTCTTGTACTTCTGAAAAAGACCAAGGAAGTAGCTCTACACTTTGCAGTTCATAATCATCCAAATTTTTTTCAGCTGTATCATCAAATATTTTCCCTTCCCTTACTGTTTTATCCACTTCCTTAGCAACAGAATCATAGGGTATAACATCCTCTTTCCAATACATATTTCCGGCTTCAGGTTGCATATAATATCTTGAAAGTTTTAATTTCCTTGTCTTATAATTTATTTTGTTGGCATCAAAAAGATAATACTTAGGTATGCTGACTTCTACATCATCATCTCCATCATAGCCTCTGTAGAAGATATTGTTATCAAACACAGTATTAATTGAGGCAACATCAAATTTTACTTTATTACTAGAAATTCTATTTCCATTAAAATCATATTTTCTTAAACCGTATTTACTGTTTAATGTATATATATTTTTTCCTTCAATACTTGATGTTCCTGAAGCATCAAAAAGTTTTACTATCTTTTTATTTGAATCCACTTTATAAAAGCCATAATCATACTCATCCTGTTTACGCAAAAAAACAGTATCGTCCTTTACTAAAATACCCAAAATTCCACTTTGCACTTTGCATATTTCTCTAACCTGCTCATCCGCTTCATCCATATACATTAGTTTGTCTTTATACACAAAGTATATGCCGTTTGTCCCCTGCTTTACTTTTTCTATTTCCGTTCCACCTGTCTTTTCATCCCGATCCCCAATCTTTTCCTTCTGCCAATGCTTGTCTGCGGATACATACATAAAATCAAATCTAGGAAATACAAAAAATATCAATACTGTTATAAAAATAATAATGAAAAATAAGGTTAATAATATTGACAACCTTAGCTTATTTTTCTCCCTCATTTGTATAGAATCTCCTTTTTCATAGCATCATACAATTTCTTCAAACAACTGGCTAAGCTACACATAAACTTTAGTCTACTCTTTATCCGGACCATAAGCTTCTCCTTATGACCAATCTTTATACTTGTCTTTAAATAAATCAAATAAGCTAATTGCACTCTCTGATATTTCTTTACTTTCTCCATTCCCATAATCATATATAAACTTTGCATCTTGTGCTGTTCTGTCATATCCAATTATGTCAAGTTCATTAATATATATAACTCCTTCTTCATTTCGCTTATTCATATATTCCCACAGTTCTTCAAAACTATTTATATCTTTAAACTCTTCCAATCCCTCATTCTCAGCAATAGTCATATATCTTCCCTCCCGATTATTCCATATCTTTAAGTGCAACATATTATCATTGAAGTTTTGTATCAGTTCTAAAGTTTCTTCCCCCTCAGTTATCCGAAAAGAGCCGAGGGAAGGTGTCTTACCTAAAATATATGGATCTATAGCCTCATCAAATACATCTAGAAGTACAGGCTCTGTTTCTATTACTCTGATATTTCCTTTACTATCGGTATACTCCATATTTGCACCTGCATACTGCATCATTCTGTATTTCTTCCATCCATCATCCCTAAATTCTACTGCCTCTGTCCTTCTCATGTCTTCCAATTTTTTAGCTCTTTCTTTAAGTAGATGATTCCCATATATCAATAGTACTAAGAAAAATATTATGATACATAAAATCCACCTAAACTTTAATTTGTTCCCCATTACAATATCCCTCTTAAATCTATTCCTTTTTCTCCTACTTCAATATAAAAAATTAATAATCATCTGTACTATAATCATTTTTAAATAATTGATTCAAAGTAATTGACCCATATTCTGTTATTACCTTTTCATAACCTTTCCCGGTATCATATGTAATCTTTCCTTCAAAGCTTGAACCGTCCAATCCTATAGTATCCAGTTCGTCAATATAATATACTCCATCTTTATTTATTTTCTTCATATATTCAATCAGATCATTCAAATCTTTACATTCTGTGAAACTATCCAATCTTTCACCCTCCGATATTGTTTTAGGATATATTGTATTTCCTACGCCATCTATTCCGGAAATTCGTATGTTTCTCATATTAGCATTAAAGTTTTTAATATATCTGTTTGTATTCTTATTTTCAATAATCCTATATCTAACCAAAGAAATAATTTTACCATGTATATAATCTAATGTGTATTCATATACAATGTTCTCCATATTTCCATCTGCTTTTATAATCCATTTATTTCCTTTCTCATCATTGCATTCAATGTCTGTCCCTAAAATATGTGATAATTTAATTACCGGAATTATTTCATAGTAATATCTCATAGCTCTTTCTTCTCTCTTTTCAGCACTGTACTCAAAATATAATAATATAAAAATAACTAATATAACTAAAGAAAATACTAAAATAAATATATTAAGTCTCCTATTTTTATATACTCCCATCAAAAACTCCTCTTTGTTTAAAATTTAAATCTAAGGAAGGGAAATCAGGATTTGATTTTGCCTCATATACTATATTCAAGCTATGTAGCAGTTGACTCTATAAGCAAGAGTTTTACGAAACAATTCCAAACATCAGGAAATTATCACAGCATCTGGAATAGCGAATAAAGGTAACTTATGAGCCTTGAAAATCAAATATAAAACAGTGATTTTTAGTACATAGGAGTAGTACGCCCTTTTTTAGAGCAATTCCTTATTTACAAATAAGATATTTTTATAAACACCTTATTTTGCGTAGTCTCTAAATAAAATCTACTGTTGTGAATAATTCAGGATAAACAATCTGTAATGAAATATTTATGCCTTTTCTTATTATTTACCCTGAGAATGCTCCTGACGGAACATATTATTCTTTTCCGCTTATATTCCCTTTCTATAAAACAACAGTCACACATTTTATCAACTTTTTCAGTAACAATCTTTACTCCCAATTCTCAAATAAATCAAACAAGCTAAGCCTTCCTGAATCTCTCAATATTTTTTCTTCTCCATTATCTGATACATAGGTTATTTTACCATTATATCCCGATCCATCTAATCCGACCACAGAAAGAGCATATAAATAATATTCACCGTTTTTTGTTATTTTATGCATATAAGTTAACAGTTCCTCCAAATTACTTATATCTTTGAACTCCTCCATCCTCTCTCCCTCTGCTATAGTCTTTGGTGGGATAGGAATTCCGGCTCCATTCTCTCCACTTATTCTTATATGTTTCATATTGTCATTGAAATTATCTATATATTTCTGCATGTTTTCATTTTCTATAATTTTATAACTGTGAAGACTCTTTTTCTTCCCTGATATATAATCTGCAATGTCTTGAGTAACTATATCAAGCAAGCTTGTATTATTACCATTCATGACCCAAGTATTCCCTTTATTATCGCTGCATTCCAAATCCATTCCCAGTGTATCTGCCAAAATTACTGTGACAGATATTTCATTATAATATTTAAGCGCATTATCTCTTCTTTTTTCATTCAAATATTCTGTGCTAATGCTTACTATGAACAGTAATGTTAATATTGATGTTACAGCAATAATTACTATTAACTTTTTAAAAATTTTCATTCACCTCCAACTTTTATACCTCTCTCATATTCATAAGTTCTATATGTCATAGTAAATAATTCTCTAATACCTATTGTTCCACTCTCATGTATAACATTTTCTGTTCCATCACCCATATCAAATGTTATCCTAGCATTGAGGCCTGAACTATCTAATCCTATTACTGAAAGAGCATACAGATAATATTCACCATTTTTTGTTAATTTGTGCATGTATGCTATGAGTTCCTCCAAGTTCTTTATATCTTTGAACTCTTCCATCCCCTCTCCCTCAGATATAGTCTTGGGTGGAATAGGATTTTCAGCTCCGTTCTCACCACTTATCCTTATATGCTTCATGTTGTCATTAAAATTATCTATATATTTCTGTGTATTTTCGTTTTCTATAATTTTGTAGTTATAAAGACTGCTTTTCTTCCCTGATATATAGTCATCAATATCCCGGCTAACTATGCCGGTAAAGTCTTCATTCCGATTCGTAATCACCCAACTTTTCCCTACATTATCACTGCATTCCAAGTCCGTTCCCAGTGTATCTGCCAAAGTTACTACAGTGGATATTTCATTATAATATTTAAGTGCCTTATTTCTTCTTCTCTCATTAAAATACTCTATGCCAACTATCGCTATAAACATTAAAGCTAATATACTTGTAATTACTAGGATTATCTTAAGTTTATTTTTCTCAACCACATTCATATATTCTCCTTAGCCAAAATATTTCCATAGTATTGTAATATTTAATCAAAACTGTTTTATCATGTCCTTAATATACACTAAAAATACTATCCCTTAAAATACTATGATTTAATTGTCTTATCAGCAAAATAAATATTCAAATATTATCTACTATTATCTTTAAACAACATAGCAAGATTTAAAGTGTCATTCTCATACATAACTTTCTCTGTTCCGTCGCCTAATATATATACTATCCTACCCGGTATGTCTGACCCATTCACTCCTATAACATCCAGCGCTTCTATAAAATACTCTCCATCAGCAGTTTTACTACTCATATAATCAATCAATGCACTTAAATCATTACACTCATGAAACTCTCCCAATCCCTCTCCCTCAGATATTGTCTTTTTAACTATACATCCATCTTTCATGTCGCTTCTCGAGATTCTTATATTTTTCATATTATTATTAAAATTACCTATATATTTCAAAATACTTTCAGATTCTATTATTCTGTATTCATACATATGATTATTTTGCTTGGTAATATAAGCCATTATATCATCACTCACTCTTCTTGTTAAATTTCCTTCTCTACCTTTTAATATACCTTTATTACCATAATTGTCACTATACTCTAAGTCTGCATCTAATACATCAGCCAAAGTTATTATTGGTATGATTTGATTATAATATCTCAATACATTTTCCTTTCTTTTACTATTTGTATGTTCTACATAAACAAATATAAATATAAATACTAAACATATTGATATTAATAATATAGCCACATTTATTTTTTTATACATATAGCTCTCCATTTTTTGCCTCTGCTCAATGTTAACAGTTATTTTTACAATACACACCGCCAATAGTGTTGAAAAACATTTTCTACACTACTACAACTTTAAATCTTTTGACTATAAATAGTTATAGTCTATTATCTTTAAATAGTATTGGTAAGTTTAAAAAATCATCTTCATATATAACTTTTTCCGTACCGTCATCAAATTTGTATACTATTCTACCTGGTATATCTGAACCATTAACCCCTACTACACCAAGTATATCAATAACATAGTCTGTACCATTTATTTTAGTATTCATATAATCAATCAGTGATTTTAAATCATTACATTCATGGAATTCTCCCAAACCCTCTCCCTCTGATATTGTCTTTTGTTCTATTTGTTTACCATTTCGGTCATTTTTTGAAATTCTAATATTTTTCATATTATTATTAAAATTTCTAAGACTATTACGGGTATTTCCACCATCTATTACACTTATACTATAACCATAACCAAATCCTAAAGCTTTATTCCCTTCTTGCATAAGACTAATCAATTTATCTTTTGTTGCAAAACCAGCATTTCTAGCCTTTTGACCTGTTTTACCTTTATAACTGCTCTCATATTCTGACCACGCATAATTATTATCTGCCGGTTGCTCAATTTCATGTATTGCATGAGCTGTATATAATCCTAAACAACTACTCAAAAGACTCATATTTATACATTCATTTATAGATTTTATTGCTAACACTTTGCTATATTCAGTTTCACTATCACTTCTCTCTGCATCAATAAAGCCTGCACTTGTAGACAACATTGTACAAATAACTCCTACAGGTGCGGAAATTGGTGAAAAAATCGGATTTGCCATCATTATTGATACTAAAGCTGTTCCATAATTTATTGTAGTTATTGGTCCTGAAATACTTGCCCCTATAGTACCTAAAACATTAATTATAAAATCTCTCATACTTTTATTAGAATTATTACTTGTATATGCAAATACATGTACTTTATGAATATATTTATTAAATCCCGGCTTACTTCCATTTACATATCCAACATTATCCCTTACTATTTTTTATCCATTTGAGCATCTGAATACTCTAAATTATAAAACTTAATTTGTTGCCCTGCTCCTTCAATAGGAACTACTTGTTCATTTAGATTAGTTATAGGAACTCTTGTTTCATATAAATTCCCAGCTGCAATCATAGTTTCTAAAAGTTTTAAATTTAAAAGCATATTCTCTATGTTACTGTTAATTTGTCTTTCATCCCCATCTCCAACAACGGTATTAAAATTTTTATTGTTATTCTTTAGTAAAGCACACACCTCTCCATATTTATCCCAGCTAGAGTTCTGCACTATTGGTACTTTATTTACACTAGCACTAAATCTACAACAAGTCTCTGCCCACCCAGAAACAAATATAAAGTTTTCTAATAATGTGCATTGCCAGCCATCTTTTTGAATACCTAAACAGTATTTTGAAACTGTGTATCCACAATTAATAATTTTTTTTAAATTTCAACATCTTTACATACACATAAATACATTCCCAGTTTTATCAATGCATCTATTTCACTCTCTTTCATGACTGATACATTCCTTAGTAACAGTTTTTTTACAATCAATTCATCCACTGTACCGTTATCATTTAAAAATTTAGGGTATTTATTATAGGACTTACTCGGTGTATACTCCTGCCCTGGTGTTACAGGTGATATTATTCCTCCATGCTTACATGGTAAATATGAGTTTGTATCCAAGGCATATTTACCGTTTATGGAAACATTCTTTCTTACATTCCTCCATTCTCCAAGCTTAAAACGACAACTATGTTTGGCTACAAGCGGTTCTTCATTCCATTTGGAACATGAGACAAATCCGTCAAACTTTTTATCACCTGTATTTGCAAGCGCCCCCATTTCACTGCTGTCGGTATAAACACCATGATCAGCACTGTCAAGCGTAGAATAATCACTTCCACGGCTACAACAAATTACCGCTCCATTGACAAGAAATTCAGTGCTTTCATCATTATGTTCTTTCCAGTACCGCAACATTTCTTCTCTTATCTTTTTCTCGTCTGCATCTGTAAGCTCCCTTATAGATGCCCCAAAAATCCCTTTTTTCTTACCTAATACTTCATATATCCATTCCGCCTGATTTTTTTCTTCCATATGTACCTCCCGCAATGTAGCTAGTATCAGTATTCTATCCTAAGTATACTTTACTTCCTTTATTGGTTATTCCGTCATTCATTTCTATCTGTGTTCCGTTTTGTGTTATTTGTACTGATGTCGGCGATATTAAACTTATACCTGCGTTACTGCTTTCTATCAACACTTCAGTTTTTGCAACTATTGATATCATTCCGCTACTTTTTATACTTATTCCTTTATCATCTTTAAGTTCTATACTTGAACCGTTATTATCTGTAATAAGTACACTTTCAGGACTCAATCTGATTTCCTTCCCTTCTTTATTTTTGAAAAATTTAATTTCAGGATTGTCACGCCCTCCTGCACTGCCTACATGAAAAGCATTTTGTACATATACATTTTGTTCATTTTCATCGGGAAATTTCACTATTACCCTATCTCCGACTTCCGGCATACAATACCAGCTTCCTCTTTCAGGTGAAGAATATACTGTAGCGTAGTTTAGGAACGCCTTATCATCATAATCGTTTTCATCATCATCAATACTCACTTTTACAAGTTCATTTTCAACTTGACTTACCTTTGCAAATAATGCAGCACCTATAAGTTTTTCATTCTGATACTCCCTAGTCTTTACATCACTTTCTTTCATTAATATGTACTCATTAATCACTTCTCTATGTTCCAGTCTGCTGACTCTTGCTACAACAGCCAATTTTTCATCAAGAAATGTTAATCTTTCCCCTATTTCATAATGTTCTCTTACAGCAACCTTATAATATGCTTTGCCTGAATTAAGTAAAGACTCATCACCACTGTCAACTCCAAGCTCGTAATATTCCAATCTCAACAGCTTTTTCTGTCTACATGGAAGTCCTATAAAAAACTTAACGCCCTCTACACTATAGTCAGGGTATATCACTGTATTTGCTGAAAAGCCAATCTTTTCAGATAATCCCAATCAGTTTCTTTATACTGACACATAAACCCATGAGTTTTCTTATCATCACCTGAAGTCATTATAAATGCACTGTTATTATAACTTTCTATGATAATATCAATAATATCTCTGTAGCTAACTCCTGCATTTTGAAATGTTCTTATATGCTCTTTTCCATCCATAAGTATACTTTGTGTCATCAAGCTAAGAGTCATATAGTGAACATCTCCGTTACTTTTTATATTGCAGGAAGTAACAATATAATTTCTAATCTCCGTTAAAAACTTTCAATATCAGTTAAACTTTTCTCACCTCACTCACCTGTTGCTTCATTTATCTCCTGTAATGATGTATAAGGTATTTTTATATCTTCTATATTTTTTTTAATAAATTCTCCATTTACAAGCTCATAAATCATGCCATCATAAATAACTGCCTCATCAAATGTTCTGTACATTATATCTATCGGTCTGTTATATGAATAATATATAGGATATGTATAGTATTCTTTTAATGTCGTTACATATATATATCCATCTATAAAATAATATTCTGAAGTCGATTTTTCATCTTCTCCGTAAATTATTACAGTACATCTTGACACTTTATTATTTGTATCAATATATTTTACTACTTCCCCATCCCGGCCTATTATATCTTTATTAACAACTGTTATCTCTTCATCTAAATAATCAGTCGAAAATTTTTTATAAAATCCACTTATATCACTTTTTATATTATTGATATTTATTTTTTTTAATGAGGAGTCCATACATCCTGTTATTAATATACATAATACAAAAAATAAACTTAGAACTTTAATATTACTCTTCATGCCAATCTTTATCCCTTATTAATTCCAGATTTTTTCAAATTCATCGTATAGTCAAAACTTCAGGTTTATCATCCGAGCTGTCTTCCATGCGGACCACTTCAATCTTAACCTTATTGTTATCCTCTATAGACAAAGTAAAATCTTTACCATATTCTATATACCCTATAACATTTTCCTTCTCATCCTTCTTTACCCATATTATATTCATATCTTTAGTCCAGCCGACCTTATCGAGAGTCTTTACTTGCACATACAAAGGCTCCTCATACATAGTAAGTTTGTAGGAAATATCTCGCTCAAGTTCATTATTTCCCTTTTCTATAATACATACTTCACCTTTCAGATCTGTTGCAATTTCATTTAATCTTTTTATTCTATTTATATATTTGGGTGCATACGTCATAGTGAATCCCCGTATCATTTTATCACCACCAACATCAACGCTGATTCCAGCTCCTAAATATAAAGGATCGCAGAAACCGTATATCCCATGTGAACCATATCCATAAGCATAATCTCCCCTCTTATGATTTCCAAAAAGTTCAAAATCAACATCAGAAATACCATCTCCGAATTCAGTCTTTATACTTACGACATACCATTTAGGATTATCCGTCCCTTTGCAATACCATATAATACAGTGTATTTCCTTGCCTTCTTTAGTAAGTATAATTTCCGCTCTTTTTTCATTCTTTTTCAGCTTTCCGTTATATTTCCAACCGTTTGATAAAAACTCATCCAATGGGCAAGGCATTTGGTATAAAGAACCGTCAAGCTTGAATATATAATCGTCTATATACTTTCCCATAGTCATAGGTTTTTTATACTTACCCCAATCACTTCCGGAAAAAAGCTCCTCATTTTCACAAGTCGTTTTTTCAGACTCTATTGGAGTAACCATTAAGTAGTCTGCACTATATCCACCAAATATACTTTGCTCATTCTTATGAAGTCTGACGTCTACATTATCTATATACATATAAGAAAAGGGATTATATATTTTGTATCTTACGGTAAGTTTTCCATCTTCCTCTACTATAAATTCCCAGTCTCTAAATTCTATATAATTGTCACTTCCTTCTCTTGCATATAGCGGCATTTCAAATATGTCTTCAGATTCCATGTACTGACTGTAATTTTGTGAGAGGTATTGCCATACTTCTACTGTAGACAATGCACCTGCCATTTTTAATACAATCTCTACATTCTCAATATTTATAAACTTCCTATCATCTTCAAAAATAACATACTTTTTCAAACTGTTTTTAAAGATATTTTCATATTCCATTTCATTTAAAATATCAAGAAACTTTGCCTGTTTTTCTTTAGTATCCAGTACACTACCATTTCCTAAAATATTGGAGGCTCCACCATGAGACACATGCAAAGTCTGTATCAACCACTTAAGTTCCTCAAGATCTGATTCTGATAATCCATCCACCTTATTATCAAACTCTTCATATTGGTTCTTTTCAAATTCAGAAGTTTGTTCTACAGACTTCTCATCACTTGCTAAACCACAGGAAAGCAGAATATTTGTGCATACTATGAATATTATTACTATAAAAATTCTTCTCATTTTTCTATTCTCCAATATCCTGATGTCCTACCATATAGTCCGGATTTTGTTCTTGGTGCCGGCAATGATTTATAAACTTTACCCCATGACCAAACTTGAGCCTCTTTTCCATAATGTTCATGCTGTACTAATATGTCTCCCCTCTTTGGAATATACTTATCATCTTTTTTATGCCAAACAAATCCTGAGCAATCATCACCAACATCAATGTTATTTATTAACTCACACTTTTTTACTCTCCTAGTTCTACCTCCATTTACTATTTCTCCACCTAAATAGGTTGTTATATTTTTAGTATACCAATTTCCTATCTCAGCAGTTCCCTCCATAAAATTATCAATTTTTTCATCTATACTCCGGCTTGATGATAAAATGCAAACCCCATTTTCATCAATATCATAAACCTTCCCGTCTTTCCCTTGTATTTTTTCAGACTTTGCCATATGACCGTCTTCATATAAATAGTACCATTTATAAATAGTACCATTTATCATCTATCTGTTTCCAACCTGTTCTCATGGCTCCGTCTGTATGGAAATAGTACCACTTGCCATCTATCTGTTTCCAACCTGTTCTCATAGCTCCGTCTGTATGTAAGTAATACCATTTTCCTGATATCTGTTTCCATCCCGTTTGCATCACTCCGCTAGCCTCAAAATAATACCATTTACCGTCTATCAGCTTCCATCCTGTTACAGGTTTACCGTTTTCATTATACATCCAGCCTATCTCAATCTTAACCCAGCCGTTACGTTCAGATTTATTTATATTACTTAATACACTGTTTTTATTCCCTAAAGCTGCTTTTGCTGCTGTACGCACTCCTGTTGTATCATGGTACATCACATAGTTTATATCTTTTATTCCCATAGTCTTTTCTCCTGATTTATTTAACTCTGTTTTAATCCGGTTTCCTGCTACTGTAGGAATAGAGCCTTGTCCCATTTTCAAAAAATCCATTTCTACTCTTTGTTCCAAATTTCCATTTACTAAAACTCGGGATGGAGTCGAGCCTAATGCGTTTTTTGCCATTTTTTCCATGTTGAATTTTCTGTTACCGGCTCTTTTATTTGGTGTTTTATTCTCTGTTTCCTTAGTATTAAATGACACCTTTTTTCCGCTCATATCTACACGGATATTTATTTTTACAGATGATCCCATATGCCGCCTCCCAATATATCAAATACAAATATATGTACAAAGAAGTATTACCTATATTACTCTAATACTACATCTTCAATTTCTTACTCCACATCATCATAATCGGATGTTTTAGCTTCCTCTCTTTTTTCTTCCCATCCATAATTATTTCCTGCATAATCAATATACATAAATTTGCCTGAGCCGATTTCTAAAATATCCCCATCTTTCAGCTCTTTCGAAGTATATACAGCCTTCCCGTTTAATCTCACAAAACCTATACACTCTTCTCCCAACAGTGTACCCTCATAGAAGCTTTCCACACTTTCTTCATCAATATATCTGTAAGGATCACCCGGCAGCTCCTCAATCACTTCACTTCCAAGGTCTTTCTCAAGTTCAAAAAGTTTGGATACAATTTTCAGTTTTAGAAGTTGCATAAGTAATGCATTTACTTCTTTATCTCCACTTACAAACGGCTACTTAATATTATTACTATTCATAATATTCTATACTTACAGTATCATCGTATACTAAATCCAAATCAAAGCCTTTAGGTAATATTATCTTTTTTAGGTTTGGGCACTCATCAAAAAGATAGCCTTTTGCATCTATTATTTCCAGTGATTTTGGAAACTTTACCTCCTCCAATTTATCAGCACCCATAAATACCTCTCCACCTATATATTCCAAGCCTTCCGGAAGTTCTACTTTTTTTAAACCGGTATAACAAAACGAAAACTCATCTATCTTTCTAATACTGTTCGGAAACTTTATATGTTCCAACTTCTTACAATTAGCAAAAGCAAACATGTCAATATTATCTAATTTTTCATTTAGAACTACTGTTCTTAATTGTTTACAACCTGAAAAACAAGCGAATGGTATTTCTGTTAAATTTTTAGGTAACTTAACCTCTATTAAGTTTTTACAATCTAAAAAGGCACAAGAATTAATTTTCACTACACTGTCAGGTATAACTACTTTTTTTAACTCTGAACAATTTTTAAAAGATTTTTCTCCAATCTCTGTCACACCATACGGAATCTCAACTTCCTTTTTGGGCATAATATCTGCCAAAATCCCTCTTTTATATTCCAGTAGAACATTATCCTTGATTATAAACTTTGATTGAAAGTTTAAACTTATATAAACTAAGGCACTTATGCATATGACAAACACTAAAAATATGTGTATTTTCTTTCTATTCATTTTACATATCTCTTCTTTTAATAATATATAATTTCCGGGTTCATCCTTAGTAAGTCAAATTCACCAATAAAATATTTACCCTCCATATGTTTCGGCAGTCTTATGGTTTTTAAATTTATACAATCTGACACAACATCATTACTTATATATTCTATACTGTCTCAAGCCCCTTTGATTCTGAAAAAACCAACCCTACTCAGTGATATTTATCCTGTTCCAAATTTTTAAGCCATAAGGTATTTTTAAAAACACATGCACTCACTATAGACATTCTCCCTATTATCTCTCATCTTTTATCAAAAAATCTCTACTTAAAAAGTTGTTCATATCAAGTTCCTCAATACTCCTTTCTATTTCCTCTTAGCTGATTTTGGCATCATACTTTTCGTCCGCTTCGGTATCTGATTCAATAAGTACCTTTTCAATATAAATGCCAATTCTTGTCAAGAAGCAGGGCTTCAACCTTATATTCTTTATATTAAATAAAACTTCAAATATAAAAATATTAATTTTTATATTTGTTTTCTATAATTTTTAGTAAATTCTTACTATTATACTATCATATACTAGTACATTTTTCAATATATTTTACCGTCAACAACTAAAAAAATACCCTCAAAACCGTTAAATCTCCGGGTTTGAGGGTATTATAGCCTTTATGGGCTGAAATATTGAATTTTGATACTAAGTAAACCTTATGTTTTGCATTGACTCGGTTATTATCAGTCTTCCTTTGACAGGAAGTTATAGCAAAGAGCTGCCAGTGCACCGCCTACTAAAGGAGCAAGTATGAATACCCATACCTGTGAAAGAGGGAGTGAACCGAAACCGCTCATAAGAGCCGGTCCGAAGCTTCTTGCAGGGTTTACCGATGTTCCTGTAAAAGGTATACCCATAATGTGAATAAGTGTAAGTGAAAGTCCGATTACAAGACCTGCCACACTGCTGTTTTCAGGCTTTGAAGTAACTCCCAAGATTGCAAGAACGAATACAAATGTAAGTATAACTTCCACAAGGAATGCTATTCCAACCGAGATGCCAATCGCACTGGCCTCACCGAATCCGTTTGTTCCAAGTGCTGCATTTGAACCGAGGATTACACAAAGCAGTGCAGCGCCTAAAATACCGCCTAAAAACTGTGCAACTATATAGCCTACAAAGTCCTTTACATCCATTCTGCCTGATACAAGCATTCCAAGTGATACGGCAGGATTGATATGACATCCTGAAATGTTTCCTATAGAATAAGCCATAGCCACTATAGAAAGGCCGAATGCAAATGCTATAAGCAGTGTGGAAAATCCAAGCGGTACCACTACATTGCTCTTACCTAAAAGTGTGTTTGCCGCTACGGCACTTCCACATCCGAAGAGTGTGAGTACACAGGTACCTATAAACTCCGCTACATATTTTTTCATTACTACCTCCAATATTCTCTAAAAGATATAACCTTGACAAAATATCCTTTTGTCAAACAACGAGACGTATTATACAACTTAATTTTATAAAAGTCTATAGCATAATAAATAATCCTAAAGAAAAAAAGGACCGCTCTCGGTCCTCTTATCTTTATAATACCTTACTTAAGAAGGTCTTCAATCTTTCGTTTTTCGGATGTGTGAAGAATTCTTCAGGCGCATTCTCTTCCACGAATTCTCCCGAGTCAAGGAATACCACTCTGTTGGCAACTTCTCTTGCAAAGCCCATCTCATGTGTTACCACCACCATGGTCATCTTCTGCTCAGCCAAGTCCTTCATAACCGAGAGTACCTCTCCAACCATCTCCGGATCAAGTGCCGATGTAGGCTCGTCAAAGAGCATTACATCAGGCTTCATACAAAGCGCTCTCACTATCGCAACTCTTTGCTGTTGACCTCCTGAAAGCTTTGAAGGATACTCATTTGCTCTATCGGCCAGCCCTACTTTTTCAAGCAAACTCATGGCATATTCGTTTGCACTTTCTTCATCCGCGCCTTGAAGCTTCATAGGTGCTATAATAAGGTTTTTTAACACTGTCATATGTGGAAAGAGGTTGAACTGCTGGAATACCATTCCCATCTTTTGGCGGTGAAGGTCAATATTCACATCTTTTTTACATATATCCACACCTTCAAAGAGTATCTCTCCGCTGTCGGCCACCTCTAATTTATTTAAGCATCTTAGGAATGTCGACTTTCCGGAACCTGACGGCCCTATAAGGCAGACCACGTCGCCCTTATTGATATTAAGTGAAATATTTTTCAGGACTTCTTTGCCATGAAACTCTTTAGATAGATTTTTTACTTCTATAAGCTTATCACCTGCCACTTCTAGCCAACCTCCTTTCAAACAACTTCAACAAATAGGTAAAGAACATTACCATTATAAGATATAACAGCGCTACGGCTAAAAACGGCATCATTGCCGAGTATGTCCTGCTCCTTATAACATCTCCCGCCTTGGTCAAATCCTCAAGAGCAATATAACCTGCTACAGATGTCTCCTTCATAAGTACAATGAACTCGTTTCCAAGTGTAGGAAGTACATTTTTGATAGCCTGCGGCATTATAATATTTACCATTGTCTGCGCGTAGCTAAATCCGAGACTTCTGCCGGCTTCCATCTGTCCCTTAGGTATTGAATTGATACCCGAACGGAATATCTCTGCCTGATATGCTCCCGAGTTTATTCCGAAAGCCAGTATGGCTGCGATGCTTTTATCAATCCTTATGGAGCTGAATATAACAAAGTATATTATAAGCAGCTGTACGACTACCGGAGTACCTCTGATTACTGTAAGGTAAACATTGCATATGAAGTTTAAAATCTTCAACTTCTTTGTATTCTCATATACATTCCTTACTATTGCCACACTAAAGCCAAGTACAAATCCCAGTATTACCGCAAAATATGTAATCTTGAGTGTGACAACAAGTCCCCAAAACAGCGACATCCATCTGTCGTCCGTTATAAAGTTTAAAACAAATTGCGCTTTTAATTCTTCAAACATATTACTCTGCCTTGATATATTTTGCTATAATGCTGTCTATTGTTCCGTCAGCCTTAAGCTCTGAAAGCGCCTTATTGACTCCGTCAATAAGCTCTTTGTTACCCTTTTTAACCGCTATAGCATAGTTCTCGTCTGCATATGCCTCATCCAAAACCTTAAGTCCGCTGACTTCTTCTACAAACTTGTTTGCTACCGCACTGTCTATAACTACAGCATCAATCTTACCCTGGCTGAGTGCCTGTACTGCATCCATTCCCTTGTCATATCTCTCAACTGTCGCATCCTTTATATCACTTGCAAGGATATCTCCTGTAGTACCTGTCTGTACACCGAGCTTCTTTCCTTCAAGATCTTTAGCACCTGCTATAGTTGAATCGTCCTTTACAATGATAAGCTGCTTTGATGTGGTGTATGTATCTGAGAAGTCAACGCTTTGCTTTCTCTCTTCCGTAGCTGAAATACCTGCAAGTCCGATATCAGCCTTACCTGATGTCACCTCAAGTATTACAGCGTCGAATGCTATATCCTCAACCTTTACCTCAAGACCGAGTTTCTTTGCAATAGCATCCGCTATATCCATATCGATACCTACAATCTTGTCTCCGTCATGGTACTCATAAGGTGGGAACTCCGCATTTGTAGCCACCAAAAGTTTACCTGCCTCTACAGTCTTTATCTGAGAAGCGTCAGCACTGCCCTCAGACTTTGAATCCGCTACACTTTCACTTGTCGCACTTGATTCATTTGCCTTGGTCTCCGTAGTCTTTGAACCGCCGCATGCAGCCAAACTTGCCGCCATAAGTCCTACTAAAGCTATTGTCAATATTTTCTTCTTCATAATATCCTCCGATAAATATATTTTTATGATTTCTTCTTGCATAACTATACATCACTATTTATAATAATGCAAGAGAAAAATCCGATTTACACAAAAAAGACTCTAAATCCTGTAGCTTTATAATGTTAGAAAACTAATCATCATACTGTATACAAAATTAGAGTCTTTTTAGAGCCCTCATACCCGATAAATGCAATCTATCTATCAGCTATACTGCTAATGAAGTCAAGTATCTTTCCATCTCATCTACGGCACTTACCTCATCATCGCCGTCTGCTGATATGTATACCTCTTTGCCATCACCAAACTTCAATGTCATCATGCCCATGATACTTTTTGCATTCACCTTCTTAGTACCACTTTCAACATAAATTCTGCTTTCAAACTGGCTGGCCACCTGTACTAGCATAGCTACCGGTCTGGTTTCAGTTTTTGCATCCATTGCAACCTTAACTGACTTCCTAACCATTTTCTCTCCTTACTTTTCCCTTAACTTGTCTGCGATACTTGAGAGCTTACGTAGCCTGTGATTCACCCCACTTTTTGTGAGCTGTGGTTCAATCATCTTGCCAAGTTCATCCAAAGAAGCATGAGGGGCTCTAAGTCTGGCATTGGCCACCGCCTCCAGATTTGATGTCAATTTATCAAGTCCCATCTTATCCTTAATAAGCTGTATATCCTCAAGTTGTGAAAGTGATGCCAGAACCGTCTTATTTATATTGGCGGCCTCACAGTTCACTTTACGATTTACATCGTTTCGCATGCCTTTTAAGATTCGAATATTTTCGAATTTCATAAGTGATGTAGTTGCTTCCATCAGACCAAGTGCAAGTGAAATCTGTTCACTGTCCTTTACATATACTACATAGGACTTTTTTCTGGTTGTAATCTTCGGGTAAAGTGATAAATCCCCCATCAACTCCTTCATAAATAATGCATCTTCCATAGCGTTACAAACTATTTCAAGGTGATAACTCTTTTCAGGGTCTGTTATCGAACCTGCCGAAAGGAATGCTCCGCGAAGAAACGCCTTTTTACAACAGGAATTGATCAATACCGAATTACTGCCAAGTGACAGCCCGTCCACCGGCTCCTGATTTTTAAAAAGTTTTACAGCCTTAAGCACTTCTCTTGCACCTGTATCATCTATAATACTTACCGAATAAAGATGTTTGTGCTTGATGAGTGCACTATTGCTTATAACTACATCTGTATTTATATTAAATGTTTTTTTAACTAATGTAAAGTACTTTCTGGCAAGTCCTGAATGTTCCGTGGTTATTCTTAAAGATATTTCGTTAGTTTCAGCTAACGAAACAGTACCTATAAAGTATACAATTGCCAAAATTTCTGCAAGTTTGCAATGTCTGACATCCGGAGTCACTCTTATAAGTTCGTCTTTTACTTCTGAAGAAAATGTCATCTTTTTTCTACCTGCCGGCTATTCTTGAGATATTCTTGCCCATATCTCTATGTTCAAGCCTCACTCCTATGCCCTCTATGGTATCAAGTCGTCTCTTCAGTGCCGCCGCAATCGCTACGGAGCGATGTTGTCCGCCTGTACAGCCTATTCCTATCACCAATGCACTCTTTCCTTCATCTATATATCTCGGTATCAAAAACTTTATCATATCGTCAAGTTTGTCAAGGAAAACTTCCGCATCTCCGTTTGAAAAGACATAGTCTGCAACACCATGCTCCTCTCCTGTCTTTAATCTGAGGTCAGGGTCATAAAAAGGATTGGGTAAAAATCTTACATCAAATAAAAGATCCGGATCATCAGGTATTCCGTACATATATCCGAATGAAAGTACGGTCACAAAGAGGTTGTTGAATGACTTTCCGTCTACATAGATTGCTCTAAGTTCCTGTTTCAGCTCCTTTGTAAGCATTCTTCCGGTATCCATTATTCTGTCCGCTTTTGCTCTTAAAAACGCAAGTCGCTGTCTTTCAAGATGTATACCGTCTATCAGTCTGCCGTCTGCCGCCAGCGGATGATTTCTTCTGGTCTCCTTATATCTTTTGATAAGTGTCTCATCGTCCGCCTCAAGGAAAAGAATTTCCATATTTATTTTCTTATGTTTCAGCTCATCTATTACGCCGTCAAGTCCGTCAAGTCCGCTTCTGATATCAATTCCCAGAGCCACTCCCTTCATTCCTCTTTCAGAATCAATGGTCAGCTCTACAAAATTTGAAACCAACTCTACAGGTAAATTGTCCACACAGTAATAACCGAAATCTTCAAACATCTTTAATGCAACAGTCTTACCTGAACCGGACATTCCTGTTACAATAATTATCTTCATATCAAATCATCCTTACTTCACATTCCAATTTTACACCGAACTTTTCATACACTCTGTCTTTTACATGCTGTATCAAATCCTTTACATCCTTTGAGGTGGCGTTGTCGTAATTTATCACAAAGCCGCAGTGCTTACTTGATACCGCCGCACCTCCAAGTCTGAATCCTCTAAGACCGGCATCATCTATAAGCTTTCCTGCAAAATATCCTTCAGGTCTTTTGAAGGTGGAACCTGCACTCGGATATTCAAGAGGCTGTTTTTCTTTTCTTCTGTTATTTAAGTCTATAACGGTCGCCTTTATCTTTTCTCTGTCGCCATATGTCAACTTAAGCCTTGCCGCCAGCACAATCTCTTTGTTTTCCAAGATATTGCTTTTTCTGTAACCAAGCTCAAGCTCACGTTTCTTTTTCCACTTGATACTTCCGTCAGGACATAAAACTTTTACTTCAGTCAGTACATGAGAGAGTTCACCTCCGTATGCACCTGCATTCATCACTATTGCACCGCCCAAAGTTCCCGGAATACCGCAGGCAAACTCAAAACCGCTAAGTCCCGCTTCCATAGCATACGCACTGACTTTTTCAAGTCCGAGTCCCGCTCCGGCCTCTATTATGTCTTTGTCATGGCTTATCTTATTATTAAGACAGACGGTAGAGATAATAACGCCGTCATATCCTCTATCATCCGCCAAAATATTGCTACCCTTTCCAAGGATATAATATTTCATATTTTCTTTTTTTATTATTTCCATACAAAGGCGCAACTCTTCCTCAGTGACAGGTGTCAAAAAGAATTTACATTCTCCGCCTACACGAAAGGTTGTATGTTCCTTTAACAGCTCCCCTTTTTTGCAATTTTTGCCAAGGATGCTTTCAAAATCCATAATTATCTCCACCGGTTATTTTAGTTTTTTCCGGCAATATTTGCCTGAACTCTGTTATAAAGTTCCTGTGCCGCATTATATCCCATCATCTTCTGTCTGTGGTTTACAGCGGCAGTCTCTACAATGATTGCCAAGTTTCTTCCCGGTCTTACAGGCAATACATGGCATACCACCTTATTTCCGAGATATTCGATATAATTGTCCTCAAGACCAAGTCTGTCATAGTCTTTATTTTTTACCCAGTCCTCAAGCTGTATAACAAGGTCTATAGACTGCGTATCCTTTACACTCAGTACACCGAAGAGTGCTTTAACATCTATGATACCTATTCCTCTAAGCTCAATAAAATGCTTTGTAATATCAGGTGCTGTTCCCACAAGTGTCTGCTGTGACACCTTTCTTATCTCAACAACATCATCGGATACAAGTCTGTGTCCTCTTTTTACAAGTTCAAGAGCCGCCTCACTCTTACCGATACCGCTGTCACCTGTAATAAGTACACCTTCGCCGTATACATCTACCAACACACCGTGTATTGATATAACCGGAGCCAACTTCACATTCAACCATCTGATAAGCTCGGCTGTAAGATATGTTGTGGATCGCTCGGTTCCAAGACAAGGCACACCGTAGTGTAAGCAGTATGAAAGCATATCCTCATCAGGTTTTATACCTCTGGCATACAGTACACAAGGTACCTTATAAGACAATAATTTATCGTATGTCTTTTTCTTTGTTTCCTCATCAATTGTCTCTATATACGCATTTTCCACATTTCCAAGCACCTGCACTCTCTCACTGTCAAAGTGATCAAAGAAGCCTGCAAGCTGCAACGCAGGTCTGTTGATTTCCGGATGCTTTATTATTATAGATTCTGTATCTATTTCCGGTGTGTAGTTCTTTAGGTTTAACTCGGTAATAAGCTCCTTAATTGTTACATTTTCTCCCATGGTACCTCCTATCATTTTACCCCCTATAAAAACTTATCCCAAAAGCTCTAACAGCTCTTCCTTTGAAATATTTGACAGTGACATTCCCTCTTCAAAGTTAAGTACTCTATCCGCCAAATCCTTCTTTGACTCCTGTAACTTTACTATTTTCTCTTCTATAGTCCCTTTTGCAATAAGTCTGTATACCGTTACCGTGTTTTTTTGTCCGATTCTGTGTGCTCTGTCCGTAGCCTGATTCTGTGCCGCAAAGTTCCACCAAGGGTCATAGTGAATAACTATATCCGCTCCGGTGAGATTAAGCCCTGTACCTCCGGCCTTAAGTGAAATCAGGAATACATTTGTATCATCATTATTGAATCTATTTACAAGTTGCAATCTCTTATCCTTAGGTGTGGCACCTGTAATCATATAACTTGTAATCTTTTCTTCTTCAAATCTTTTGCCTATAATATCAAGCATTGAAGTAAACTGTGAGAACAAAAGTATCTTATGGCCGGCTTCAATACCGCTTTTTACCAAATCTATACAGGTTTCAAGCTTTGCGGACTCACCGACATAGTTCTCAAAGATTAGGCTCGGATCACAGCATATCTGTCTGAGCTTTGTAATCTCCGAGAGTACAATCATCTTTGTGCTGTTATAGTCTTTGTCACCAAGCAGTATCTTCTTCAGCTTGCTTAGCTCGCCGTCATAAGCAAGCTGCTGCTTTTTATCAAATCTTGAAACTCTTATCTCTTCTATCTTATCAGGCAAATCAAGTGCCACCTCCGACTTAAGTCTTCTAAGAACAAAAGGTGCTATCATCTTTGACAAAATCTTTGCACTGTTCTCATCACCTGTCTTTACTATATCATTCTCATACCTTGTTCTGAAAGCATTATAGCTGTATAAAAATCCCGGCATGATATAGTCAAATATACTCCACAGTTCACTCAGTCTGTTCTCAATAGGTGTTCCGGTCAGTGCAAACTTCACATCCGCCTTGACCGTCTTAACCGCTTTTGCCACACCGGTATTTTGGTTTTTTATAAACTGTGCCTCATCTATTATCTGATGTGAAAACTTCATATCGTGGTAAAGGCTTATATCTCTTCGCAGTGTGTCATATGAACTGATATATACGTCCACATCTTCACTCTCTTCAAGGTACTTTTGCCTTTCTTCTTTTCCGGCGGCAAGCACAGACACTTCAAGCAGGTTGTCTTTATCAAACTTTGAAATCTCTTCACTCCAATTATATACTAAAGAAGCCGGACATACTATAAGAGCTTTAGACAATCTGCCATTTTGTTTTGCATCTATCAAAAGTGATATGATCTGTAGCGTCTTTCCAAGTCCCATATCATCCGCCAGTATACCGCCGAAACCCAGTTCTTCTACAGAGCGAAGCCACTTAAAACCTTCTTTTTGATATCCTCTGAGGATATCTTTTACTTCGGCAGGCGGTGTAAAGTCTATAGATTTTATACCGTCAAACTTATTTATGAGCTTTGCAAAGCTGCTGTCTCTTTTTTCAACAAGCTCATTGTGTTCCTTCATCATCTCGTCAATGTAGATTGAACGATACAGCGGTACGCTTAGGGCTCCGGCTCTCAAATCCTTTGCGGAAATATCAAGTACATTTAACATCTCGTCAAAGCTGTCCATATATTCGGAGTCCATATTTATAAAGGCGCCGTTTTTTAATCTGTAGTACTTTTTCTTCTTTCTGTAGCTTGATACTATATCCGCCAGCTCTTCAGGGCTCATATCTTCCGAGAGCAACTCAAGTTGCAAAAGATTTGATTTTACTGAAACGCCGATACTTGCAGACGGTCTTTTATAGACTCTTACATCATTAAAGCCGTCACTTCCAAGTACTCTTCCGTATTTATTCAAAACATCAATGCCCGATACTTTGAGTTCATAAAGTTCATCCTCGGTTTTTGTCAAAAGACAGCCGCTGTTTGAATCATCAGGCATAAATCTTTTTAAAACTTCTACCGCCTTGTTCTCCTGCTTTGCATCTCTTAACAGTTCCTCTTCGGTAGTTTCAAGAATTTTTCCTGAAAGTATATCCACTCTTCCGCCACTGTAGCTTGCCTCAACCTTTCCCATAGCATTGCCGTCTTCCATATCCAGATAGAATGTAATATTTGCTTCTTCAGGCACATACTCAATTGCCTCAGGCGCTTCATCTTTTATAATCGCACTGTCTTTTATAATCGGCAACACCTTCGAGTAAAATCTGCCTATGTTTTTTCTTCCTATCTTTACATTCTGATATCCGAAATCCGAAATTCTTAAAGCTTTTATCAAATCCAGTGTCTTAGTGTCACATCTACTCAGATATTCGTCATCGATACAGTAGACATAATTGTTCGTTTTGATAAATCTCGGAAAGTCCAATTTTAAATTTATACCTCCGAAATGCTCGTTGTTATATATCGGAGTTATCTTTATATTTATCTTTTCGTTGTGCTCTCTGAACTCAATCTCTGAAGTAACATTCTTTCTGCCGGCCTCTTCTTTTATATATTCAAATTTCTTTCCTACAAGCAAATTAAATATCTCATCCGTATTTGAGGCGTCCATCTTTATCCTTGAGACATTAAGTTTTGTCTTTGTATAGTCCAAAAGCTTATAACTTACAGCCAATTCTCTTTCAATCATGGTCTCTATAAGCTTCACATACTTTAAGCTCTCTTCGTCAAATACCGAATATGACAATCTGACACTGTCATTTTTCCCAAGCGGATAAACTTCGCCCCCCTTTATGGCATCCACAAAATTGACATAGTTTTTTATCATCAGAAGCTTTTTCCTTCCGATTCTGAACTGGATAAACAATCCGTTTCCATTTACATAATCTGAAAGTATCAGCCTTGGGACCAACTTTATGCTACCATCTTCACCTTCTTCATTGTCATAGTATGAAAGAAAGGAATCTCCGAAGTAATTTGTCTCATCTCCAAGCTCATGGCTGTCAAGATATGCATTCAATAAAAAGACTGTAGCCACCACATGCTCACAGTTTTTACTTTCATTGCCGAAATACACACTGATTCTGTTCTTGTTAACGCATCTGCTGCAAGTACAGCCTGCATAGGTAAGCTTATCTCTTTCAAACTCTATACTTACGTCGCATTTATCCGATTCCACCTGTGCCCTTGCAACACCTCGCACTCCGGTATCCTGTTGAAACAGATAACTGTAGGTTATATCAAAAGCTCTGTTATTTTCTTCTACGCTCTCAAGCTTTACCAGACCGTTTTTTATCAGTTCTTTGGCTTTCTTGGCGGTATCCGTAGTCATAGAAAGGCTATCTATAATAGCCTCTCCGTTGAAGTATTTATAAATAGCCTTTTTATCCTTGTTTTTTGAGGCGGATATCATATCCGCCTTTATCTTTTTTACAGTCTCACTCTCATTTTTTAAATCAACGGCTTTTTTCAGCCCTTCAAAGGGATTAAACCTCATCTTTATTCCTCACTCTTAAGTATATCCACAGCCGTACCAAGCTGATTGTCGGAATCGCTTCCTATCACCGCACCCTCATTCAAATCCACATCTACATCAGGCTTTATTCCCACCTTATGTAAATCATATCCTGAAGGCGGATAATAATGCTGTGTAGTAATCTTTATCGCCGTACCGTCACCAAGAGGAAGTACATTTTGAACAATACCTTTTCCGAATGTTGTCTTTCCTACTACCTTACCCCACTTGAAATCCTTGAATGTTGCTGTAAATACCTCAGATGCGGAAGCCGAATTCTCATTTACAAGTACCACCATAGGAATCTTCAGTTCACCCGGGTCTTTTGCATAGTATTCTTCTCTGTTTCCGTTTTTATCCTCTGTATACAGTACCAATCCCTCAGGCAAGATATAATCAAGCATATCTACAACCTGATCAAGCAGTCCTCCCGGATTGCCGCGAAGGTCCACTATCAGTTTTTTCATTCCCTGTGACTTAAGCGACTCTATATTTGATTTAAACTGCTCGGATGTCACCGCGTCAAACTGACTTACGGCAACATAGCCTATTCCGCCGTTAAGCATCTTTGAAGATACTGTCTGTACCTCGATAGACCTTCTGGTAAGGTTTAAGTCCACCTGTTTTTTCTCGTCACCTCTGATAACGGTCATAGTAAAGCTTGAGCCTTCCACACCTCTTATCTTTGTCTTTACCAATACGTCAAGGTCCGTACCCGTAACTTCTTCGCCGTCTATTTTGTATATTATATCGCCCGGCAACAGTCCGCTTTCTTTTGCAGGGCTGTTATCAAATACATTCACTATTGTAATAATCTTTGTCTTAGGATTTTGCGAAACCGAAGCGCCTATACCTGAGTATTTACCCTCAGTGTCCTCGTTGAGCGCCTTATACTCTTCCTTTGTGTAATATACGGTATAAGGATCGTCAAGTCCATTCATCATTCCGGCATAGATACCGTCTTCCACCTTTGTCATATCCTCGTCAAAGAGAAAGTATTTATCTATAATGCTTTGCAAAAGTGATGTCTTTTCTTCTATCTTTTTATAATCCAGTTTACTTCCGTTGCCTGATGTAAATATATGTGTAAAGCCGCCTTTATTCAGTGCAATAACAAAACCTACGTAGACAAGTACAAATGAAACCGCCATTCCGGCTATAAAGCATAAGAATCCGTTAAGTTTGCCTCTTCGCCTCTTTGCTCTTTCTTCTATTCTCTGCTCCACATCCGTCTCTGTCGTGCCCTTTTTTCGTTCTTTTATATATTCTTCAAAGTCGTCATTCTCATGATGTTCAAACATATAAATCCTCCAAATTCATATTTCATTATATGATACCATTTATTACACAAAAAAACAAAGGGGAGATGTAAATCTCCCCGATATTTATCTGCGTTATATTTGATTTTAATATCCGACCTTGTCCATATATGACATATACTTTACAACCATAAGGGCAATCTTGAATGTAATTGCATCCTCAAACATTCTGAGGTCAAGTCCTGTACTCTTTTGAAGCTTATCCAGACGATATACCAAAGTATTTCTGTGAATGAAAAGCTGTCTGGACGTCTCTGAAACATTCAGGCTGTTCTCAAAGAACTTGTTGATAGTGGTAAGTGTCTCCTCGTCAAGATCCTCAGGATTCTTACCGTCAAAGATCTCCTTAATGAACATCTTGCAAAGCGGTATAGGTAACTGATATATAAGTCTTCCTATTCCGAGTCTTGAGTAAGCTACGATATTTTCAGATGCGTAGAATATCTTTCCTACATCAAGTGCCATCTTAGCCTCCTTGTAAGACTTTGACACCTCTTTTATCTCGTTGACTATAGTACCGTATGAAACGGTAACATTGAGAATTCCGATAGAATTAAGCTCATCTATAACCGATCTTGCCACTCTGTCGAGGTCTTCGTATGCAGAGCCTTCCTTCATCTCCTTGACAAGGATGATATCTCTTTCATCAACCGCTGTAACGAAGTCCTTGTTTCTTGATGCAAAGAGCGCCTTCACAGCCTCAAGGCTTGATACATCTCTCTCGTTCTTGGTCTCTATGATATAGACTACCCTTCTTACACTTGTCTCAATATGCAACTTCTTTGCTCTGTTGTAGATATCAACAAGCAGCAAATTGTCAAGCAGGAGGTTTTTGATGAAGTTGTCCTTATCAAATCTCTCCTTGTATGCTACAAGAAGGTTCTCTATCTGGAATGATGCCAATCTTCCAACCATGTAAGTGTCGTCTGTGGTACCTTCCACCAAAAGAATATACTCAAGCTGATGCTCGTCAAAAATCTTAAAAAACTGGAACCCGCCTATAGCCTGTGAGTCAGCCAATGAATTGGCAAATGTATTTACCTGTAAACCGTAAGTCTCCGCCTCTGAAAAGGTAGTTGCCAAGACCTTACCCTCAACATCGCAAACGCAAAGCTCAGTTCTTGTAATACCCTTTAATCCGTCTATAGTATTTTGAAGAATTTGGTTTGAGATCATATATTTGTCTCCTTTTCTCTATTACTTTACTCCACCATCTCATACAAAAATCATGATGAGACAGTCACCAATCACTAATCAATTTTAACAAGGATTGGTCCTACAATCCGATCTGCTCTAAATATCCGGTAGCAGATATTAACAACTTTCATATAGATAATAATGCATTATCACGAGTAAATCAATAGCAAAAAAAGGATTTTTTATTTTTGTTTATGTAAATTTACCTATACACTACCCGGCATAGGTTCATTCCCTTAAAATTTCACTATGATATTAAAGGAAATATTATGGTTTGTTTGCTTATTGTAGATAATAACCAAAAACTTTAAAAGTTTATTTCACCGGTGAATACATACTCGGCTCTTCCCCTCATATATATTTCATCATCAACCAGACTGATATCAAGTTCGCCTCCAAGCAAATGTACTCTTACCGATGTGTCACAATCTCCCTTTTTCATTGTGGCAAAGGCGCTTGCACATGCTCCGGTACCGCAGGCAAGAGTCTCTCCCGAACCTCTCTCCCACACTCTCATATGAATATTCTTTCTGTCTTCCACATATATAAACTCCGAATTTACCTTTTGAGGGAATCTCTCATGCTTTTCATAGTATTCTCCCACTTTGTTAAGGTCCATATTTTGAAGTTCTTCCAATGTATCCACATAGTAGACCGCATGCGGATTGCCTACATCCACTCCTATAAACTCTTTTTCTTCACCGTTTATAAGTATCTTTTCAGGAAACTGTGAGGTAATCTTTGCTCTGCCCATATTTACATTGATATATTCGGCCTTTTTATTTCTAGGCTCTATCTTTATATGCTTGATTCCCGCACCTGTCTCCATAGTAAACTCTTCAGAATTTACATAGCCATGGTCATAGGCATACTTTGCCACACATCTTGAGCCGTTGCCGCACATAAGCCCTCTGCTTCCGTCCGCATTGTACATATCCATCTTTACATCCGCTATATCCGAAGGACAGATAAGTATAAGTCCGTCACTTCCCACTCCGAAATGTCTGTCACTTACCTTTATTGCAACCTCACTCGGATTATTTACTTTTTCTTTGAAGCAGTCCACATATACATAGTCGTTTCCCGCTCCCTGCATCTTTACAAACTTCATATATTCTCCAATCTCTTTATTCCTTCCCACCATACAAAAGACAAATCTTTTTTGCCGTACTTATGATAGTATCTCCGTTTTTCATACTGCTGCTTTGCAAATATTTATGTGCCTCGGGCTCAGTCATATTCTTATGCTTTATCAAAAGCTCTTTTGCTCTTTGTATTGTCAGAAAATTCTTACCGCCTCTCTCTTCCTGCCTTTTCTTTCTTTTTCTTTCATAATAAAGCCTGTCCGATATTTCACCCACCTTTTTTACAAGCTCTATCACTTTAAAAGGCATAGGCAAAAAATTTATATCCTCACTAAGTCCTTCACTGAGTTTGTTAGGTGAACACACGAGCAAAAGCTCACAACTTTCATTGATATTTTCTTTCAGCTCCATATACTGCATATCGCCAAGCTGATATGCGCATATTACAATACCGTAATCAATATCATCACACAGATTTATAGCCTTGGCACCTGATGCAACTACACCTACTATTGAATATCCGTTTTTTATCAAAATAGACCTTAAAACCTTGCTGTCACCGGGATTTGGAAATGCAATGATTATATCCGACATTATCGTCCTTTCTCCAATGATACTACATAAAATCAGTATCTTTCCAAATACTTCTTTATTTCCCAGTCTGTAACGGCATTATTAAACTCGTCCCATTCGGCCTTTTTTGCATTTAAGTACTCACCGAATATATGTGTACCGAGTTTTTCTTTCACAAAGTCCGATTTTTCAAACTCATCTATTGCCTCTTTTAATGTACTAGGCAGCCTCTTCACATTTTCGATATCATTTGAGTACATATTTTCATTGATGGCTTCTTTTAAAGGTAAGTCTTTTTCTACTCCGTCAAGTATCGAATATATGAGCATTGCAATGCAAAGGTATGGATTGGTGGCGGAATCGGGACTTCTAAGTTCAAACCTAATCTGATTGTTTCTTTCAGCGGGTATTCTAAGCAGTGTGCTTCTGTTTGAATTGGAGCTCCATGACACATATACAGGTGCGTCAAACCCCGGTTTCAATCTTTTATATGAGTTTACAAGCGGATTGTTTATCAGTGAAGTGTCACAGGCGTGCTCCAATATGCCTGCAACTGCCGCCATTCCTTTTTTGCCAAGTTTTCCGTCTTCTAAAAGCAAATTGTTGCCTTCATTATCAAGGACGGAGATTTTAAAATGCATTCCGCTTCCGTTCTCACTTTCAAAAGGTTTCGGCATAAACGAAGCGCTCAGTCCGTGCCTCTTTGCCAATGTCTTTACAGCCATTCTGAATGTCTGTATCGCATCCGCACAGGAAATCGTGCCTTGATTTGTGAAATCTATTTCATGCTGTGCTTTTGCAATCTCATGGTGCGACGACTTTATATTTATTCCCATCTCTTCAAGGTTGAGTACTATATCTCTTCTGATATTCTCACTCATGTCAAGAGGGCCGATATCAAAATAGCTGGCCTTTTCCTTTACATTCAGGCTCACTTCACCTTTATCATCCGTGTTAAGTAAAAAGAATTCGCACTCGGCTTCAATAAATATATTAAGACCCGACTGCCTTGCTTTATCATATGCATCAAGTAATACCGCCCTCGGATCCGCTTCAAAAACGCTTCCGTCGGTTCTGTGAATATTGCAGATAAATCTTGCAACCTTACCCTGCTGCGGTCTCCAAGGGAATATACAAAACGTGGAAAGATCCGGATGTAAATACAAATCCGAATCCTCTATAGGTGCAAATCCCTTTACACTTGAACCGTCAAACAGAATTTTATTTTCAAGTGCATCCTCAAGCTGGCTTGCAGTTATTGCGATATTTTTCAAAGTTCCGAAAATATCGGTAAACTGCAATCTGATAAATTCTACATCTTCCTCTTCAACTATGGCAAAAATCTCTTCCTTCGTCATTGCTCACCTTTTCTTTAAAACTTATTAAGCACCCTTTTTAACCTTTCGAGTGCATCATCAACATCTTCTTTTGAAATAATAAGCGGCGGAATCAATCTCAAGACATTGCTTCCGGCATTGATAAGTACCATTTTCTCATCAAGGATCGCCGACTTTATAATATCGGCCACAGGTCTGTCAAACTCCATACCCAGAAGCAATCCCTTTCCTCTGACTTCCTTTATAAAAGGATATTCCTTTGCCATACACTCAAGCTTTTCTTTGAGATAATCTCCCACTGCTTTTACATTTCCTGTTATGTCGTCCTCCTTAAAGATATCCAACACCTTGGATGCCACCGCACATACCAAAGGATTTCCTCCATATGTGGAACCGTGATCTCCCGGCTTTAATACATCACTTGCCTTACCCGATGTCAAAAAGGCACCTATAGGCACACCGTTACCAAGTGCCTTTGCCACCGTCATAACATCAGGCTTGATTCCATATTCCTGCCAAGCAAAATACTGCCCTGTTCTTCCCATTCCACATTGAATTTCATCCAAAATCAGTATCAAATCATGTTCATCCGTAAGCTTTTTGATACATTCAAGAAACTCTTTGGTTGCAGGATGAATTCCACCCTCACCCTGTACCGTCTCAAGTATTATAGCACAGGTTTTGTCACTAACAAGATTTTTTACAGACTCGATATCATTGTATTTTGCAAATTTTACTCCCGGAATCAGCGGATAGAAATCCTCTCTATAATGCTCATTTCCCGTTACCGAAAGTGCTCCGAGGCTTCTGCCGTGAAAGCTTCCTTCCATAGCAATTATTTCAAATCTTTTTCCTGTTTTTGTACCGTATTTTTTTGCAATCTTTATTGCGCCCTCTATAGCTTCCGTACCTGAGTTTGTAAAAAACACCTTTTCCATCTGACTGATACAAAGAAGTTTTTCTCCGGCCTCTATAACAGGCTCATTATAAAAATAGTTTGATATATGCCAAAGCTTATCCGCCTGTGATTTTAATGCCTCATTTATTCCCTTATAATTATATCCGAGTCCCTGTACCGCAATGCCGGCAAAAAAATCCAGATATTCATTTCCGTCGGTATCAAAAAGCTTTATTCCGTCACCGTGATCAAATACCACCTGATACCTGTTATACGTCTTTAATAATAATTGCTCGGCGCAATCTATTGAATCTTTCATCTTCATAACTGATCTCCTACTATCATGGTACCTATACCTTTGTTTGTAAACATCTCAAGCAAAAGGCAATGTGCAACCCTGCCGTCGGCAATCGTCACCCTGTTTACTCCGTTTTTTACCGCATCCACACAGTTTGAAAGCTTCGGCAGCATACCTCCTCCCATCTGTCCGTTTTCTATAAGTTTTTCAATTTCACTTATACTTATCTTTTCTATCAGGCTGCTCTTGTCGTTAAAGTCCTTGTATACACCTTCAACATCTGTAAGAAATGCCAGCTTTTCCGCCTTCAGTGCCTTTGCAATTGCACATGCCGCATCGTCCGCATTTACATTGTAGCTTGTATACTTTTTATCAAAACCTACAGGACATATGACAGGTAAAAAATCTTTTTCCAAAAGATCAAAGATGATGTCGGGGTTTACCTCGCTCACTTCTCCGACCAGACCTATGTCCTCACCGTCCACTTCCTTTTTATGGCAATGTAGCAGGGAACCGTCCTTTCCGCTGATACCTACAGCTTTCATTCCAAGCTCTCCTATCATCTGTACCAGCTCTTTATTCACTTTATTAAGTACCATTTCCACAACTTCCATGGTTGCATCATCAGTGAACCTTAAACCGTTTACAAAATGAGGTTCAATATTTACCTTTTCAAGCCATTTGGAAATCTCCTTGCCTCCTCCGTGAACTATAACAGGCTGCATACCTACAAGCTTTAAAAGTACGATATCCTGTATTACCTTTTTCTTTAAGTTCTCATCAAGCATTGCCGAACCGCCATACTTTACAACCACGATCTTTTTATTAAACGCCTGTATATAAGGCAAAGCCTCAATAAGAGTCCCCGCCTTTTCAAGTAATTTATCCATAAAACACCTCTCTAGCTTCTGTAGTCCGCATTTATTTTTACATAGTCAAATGTCAAATCACATCCCCATGCCGTTGCAGCAAAATCTCCCATATTTAACTTTACCAAGGCTCTGACTTCCTTTGCAGACAATATCTTGCTTGCTTTTTCTTCATCAAAGC
>QWCZ01000269.1_pt1 | contig 39631 bp, 58 predicted proteins | sample 1972651 | NCBI WGS metagenome assembly QWCZ01 (sample SAMN09866695, study PRJNA288562) | Human oral metagenome isolate pre1_saliva, whole genome shotgun sequencing... | isolation source: mouth | host: Homo sapiens | place: USA: California
TGTTCTCGAATCGGAGCTTCTGGGGCCACAATGGCATCTCCTGAACCCGAGACCGTACAAAAAGTACAGCCACCATGGGCGACTGTTCCGTCTCGATTGGGACAATCAAAGCCTGCATCAATAGGGACTTTAAAGGTCTTTTCTCCAAATAAGGTTCGATAATAATCATTCAAAGTATTGTAGGATTTCATACCCTTCATTATAGCAAAATTTTAAAACGATTACCATTGTATATCCGTCAGATTCGGTTAGTTGATTTTACTATGTTTTAGGTACGGTCATATATTACTCAAACAGATAAAAACGTAGTCAATTACGTAGTCAGTCGATTGCCGTTATAATAGACAATTTTGGAAATGTCTGTTGTAATAGAAAATAAAAAAAGCCCCTCCAAAAAAAGGAGGGGGAAGAAAAAAGATTATAAATTTTTGAACTTACGTTTTATTATTCGTAATAATTCACCAGATCGTCTTTGTCCCAGCATGACAGCCAAACTGGGCCGAATTGTCCGAACTCAAACAGACGCCAGTAATAGCCGCCGTAATATCCACCCTTGCCGGTATCTGTGATATTGACTTCATCTAGTTCGAAGCTGAAGTACATTCCAGCTTTGAAGTCTTGATCTGCTCCATCTGGTAAGTTGTTTCCATTCTCGTCTACCCAGTTAACCATTGATACTGGGACCCCGTTCTCGCGCCAATCGAACCCGATTGGACAAAGATAGTCGCATTTGATCTGCCAAATACCGTGAATATACTTAACCTCGTTTGCTTGGTAAAAGGCCTTGTCTTGCGGTTGTACTGCCGTGTTTGCTCGATTGTCCGTTTGTGGTGCTGTATCAGAGTACCGCCATACCTCAATATAATTAGGCTTATTCCAGCCGTAGTAGTCGTTCCAAGGGTAAGTATTGATCGCTTGACCGGGTGCGCCCTGTGTTGAGTAATCGCAAGAAATGAAGTATGTATCGTCGATCATAGCTCCGACGTGGCCACCAGCACCGCCCGAACTTGACATATCCGCACCCCAGCTCATTAAAATAATATCGGCCGTTTGAGCGTCCCAGTCTTTGTTAATGCTGACGCGATAAAAGCCGTTGTTTGCGAGTTGCTGGCCAAGGGTTACTGTGGACGGCAAACCGATGATATTGATTCCGGCTTCTTTCAGCACTTGCGACATGATACCGGAACAATCCCCGGTACCGTCCGAACCGTTACGGCTTCCTAACATTGAATAGGTAATCAGCCCACGACGACTAATAAAGCCGTTAACAATAGATTGTTGTACACTCATGCTTGATCCCTCTATTTCTTCCATTCTTCGTTAGCGCGTTTGACTGCCGCTTCAATAAAGGTATTTAGTTCTTGATTCGTCAAGTGGATATTTTGAGATTCAAGGCCTTCGATAAGGCTTGTTTTTGCGTGTTCTAGCTTGTCCTTGCCGTGAATATCCAACTTATCAGCAACTTGCTCTGTAGCGTTGACCGCGTTCTTTGCCAAGATCTCAACGATCTCGATTGCTTTCTTGCCACCGCGCATTAATAAGTATTTTTTAATTGCTTGAACCACGATACCTGTTAATACAACTAAAATACTCATTGCTGATGTTGTGATAATATTAGTAATTTGATCCATGTTATTTGTCCTCGTCTATTTCTAATTCCAAAAAGCGCTCGAATAGCACTTTAATAGCTCCGTTACCGCCTAATTCAACGTAACTTTCATATAGTTTAGATAGCTCCTCGATCTCATGCTGGTTAGTGTGTCCACGTTTTAACGCGTTCTTCAAATTCTCCTGCAATCGAAAACGTTGAAGCCGTTGCAAGCCTTTCCCTATCATCGTTAAATTCTTTCGGTTATCTTTTCCAATCTCTTCCACGTTTGATACTGACTTCTCGAGGGTGTCTATCTTGTTAGATAGACCCTCAAGACGTTTGTCAGCTTCTTTCGTGGTTTTTGTACTTTTAAAGGAAAAGTAACTGGGAATAATCACGACCAAAACGGGCGTCAGCTTATCTACTAATGCCAATAGGTCCAATTAAATCACCCCCTATCAAGCTACTCGCTTACTGGACGGGTTGAGTTTCAAGCTCAGCTTTTGGTTCAGTCCATTTCCAAACTGCCAGCTTACCATTCTGTGACAACGCACCCTCAAGATCGGTCACGGTCTCGTTGTTGTAAGTAAAATCTTGATTTACTTGGACCAGTACACGTTGACCCTCTCCATATTTAGGAGTATGGCTTGGATCGTTAACCGTAAAGATTTCATACGGCTTGTAAGTCTTACCAGCTTGTCCTGCTTCGACCAATTCCAATCCACGCGCATAAAGAGTTGGATCAAGTGGACTTTCTGTGTTGGTTACTGCTACAAGCACTGCCCAATCTGCTACTGCTTTTGTTTCTGCAATCTTAGTATCTTTCTCAGCGAGATCACTATTAAACTGCTCTTTCTGTTTAACTAATTCAACGTTGAGAGCCTTAACACCTTCGGCTGGATTGAGTTCTGTAGTCACAAGCCCAATGACCGCTTGGATCAAACTTTCATCGCTTTCGGTTGTGCGGTCACCCTCTAACACACGGTCGTATGCTGTGTATGGTTCTTGGCATCGAATTGCGACAAAGGTTTTACCTTTTTCTTGCAAAAATTTATTTACTACTTTAAATTCCATATACTATTTACCTTCTTCTAATTTTTGAGAGGCCTCATCAAAGAGGTCCTTGAGTGCTTGATCGCTATCCAAAACGTCGTTAAACTTAGCTAGTAGCTCGTTTACGCGCTTATATTCCTCGTTTGCCTCTTCGTATAAGATCTTATAATTAGAGCTTTCTACGATCGCGTTTGCGAGTTTCTGTGCGATGTCGTTTACGATTTTATCTACTGTGTTCATCTGTTGTTACCTTTCATCATATATGTGGTCTGCTATAACTCCAAGCGCCAAGAGACCCTTTTATAACGGTTTTCATGGCCTCTGTCATACCTATTTGGCTGAGAGCGTGGGCCCACAATTTCCACAGAGCGGCAACGCTATCGTCCAGACGGATAAATTTGGTCGGGCTGTCTGTATCTGATTTTGTTTCTTTTGGAATAACAAAATGCCTACACCAAATTTCTGAGTTTTTATTCCAAGTACCCGGGACCAAAGTTTGGGTTACTACGCTAAAGTTCCAGCCATCATCGCCCGAAGCGTGACGCATGTAGTTGTAGTCGCCGTATTGGAAAAGTTTATCAACTTCATTATTGGAATTGTTGTCAATTACGATTCCTGAGAAGGAAGCAGAATTCCACTCTTCAGATCCGTCCCGATTGCTACCGATAATAGTCCGTGCATGATTTTGATTATTCTCTCTTTGAGCTTCATAACGTATAAATTGAGTTGGATAATCTTTAAACTCCCGCACAATGCCTACGTTGTCGCCATTGAGCCTAATCTTCTTATTGTTAAGGTCCATCGATAGTGACCCATCTAGTGACTTAATCCTACCACCTTCAAAAGTAAGACCCTTAAACGTTCCGGACGTTACATTCTTAGCGTCAAAATTGACCACATTCATTTTAGCAAAGTCGGCCTCCCCACCAGATATTTTACTAGCTGAAACTTTTTTTAGATTTGCGGAATCGATAACGGCTTCATCAATCACGGTCTGGCCTGTAATATGCGTCAACCGTCCATCTAGTCGGTTCGTGCCGTCAGCCAGTACGTTGATTGAGTTCAGCACATCACCGTTGCTGTTGAGGTTTCTGACCGCCCACGATCCTGCGAGTTGGGTCATTTGTGTCCGTGTGGCTTCGATCAATGGATCAGCCTTGAGTTGGTCTGTTAGCGATAGCGTGTAATCAGACTTGATCGATCCTTTCTCAACTTTGACATCCCAAACCGATTTCAGCTTATCCGGACCTTTGCGATAAGTATTCACACGCAAACGATACGTCCCGGAAGGTTTATTCCAAGTAATCTTGGTTCCAGTCGTGCCAGTCTTCAGATCTGACACGATCTGATAATTTTGGTATTTATCATCCATTAGCCATAAGACTACATTGTCACTTTCTGTGCTACCATTGTGGATCGCTGTAAAGTTACCGTCCGTTTTGGCACTAACGATGTACTCTTGCCCTTGCTCCATGTAAATAGACGTGCTGTCCTTATACAAAATATTGTTATCAAAGTTAGCTGGCTTTTTGTCTGGTTTAAATGGGCCTTTTGAGCCGTTTAGCAGGTTAGCACCATCTGTATTAACATACTGTCCAACCTCAGTCTGAAAGATCTGACTTCCCATAACAAGCCGTGATAGCTTGTCTGGCATATCCGTTTCACTCTGACCGATCACGCGCTCATAGAGCTTGCTAGTCTCACTCAAGTGGTTAAACTCTTCGCTATTCATGACCTGCGCTTTGATCTGCTCGGATAGCGTGGGCATATCTGGTATTGTACCAGCCAAGGCCAGCGCTTCTTGTGCCTTTGCATCAGCTTTGGCAATTTCGATCGCAGTTGACTGTTTGGCTTGTTCTAGTTGTTTATCAACTTCCTTCTTAACCTTGTCAATGTCCTCGGTATCAATGCGTTTCTCCCACATTTCACCGTTCCAGACATACATTCGGTCATATAGACCGTTCTTTTCAAACCAGATATCGCCGATTTTATGTTCTTTGTCATCTGGTCTGTTGTACCAAACCTTGTTACCTTGAGCGTTTAGTAAATAATCTGGCAAGCTATTCTCAAAGTCCTGCTGGGCTTTAGCGATATCATCAACTCGTCCAGCTAGACCACTTTGCATGGTCGCTCTTACGTTCGTTCCGATATCACCAAATTCCACGCTTTCGTTTCGCTCGTTGACAAAATCGTAAGTGACAGTGGTTATTTTCGCAGTTTCATCTGTCAAGCCAATCTGTGGATAATAAATTGGTACGATATCGCACAACTCTAGCTCTTCAATCCAGCCATTATCTGCATAATCAAGCGTTTTAGCTAAATCAGCATACTCAATTTTGATGTTGATTTTAGGTTTGCCGATTGCATTGCGTTCCATGTAATCAATAGCGATTTTACGCAATTTATCGGGTGTTGGGATATCCTTACTCTTGCTATCAGATTTAAATTCGCTAGAAAAGTCTACGACTTTAATTCTGCGATGTGCATAGATGGCCTTATACTTACTATCTACATAATTCTCTGGAAGCGTGACGGTAACAGGATCAGGCTGGTTATCGCTAGTGTCGCCCTCTGGTTTGTCTGGTGTGTAAGTCGCGAAAGGCAGTACGCTAGTGTATGCACTCTCGATTGTTTCATCAAGTTCAGCAGATAAGATATTTCTACCATATTCCAGCACGGTTGGAGCAGTACGACCTAACTGCTTATGCAGTCGCACGGTCATATTGTCAAACTCGTACTCACCGCCATAGATATCTAAAATAGAGCCTTCTACACCACCAAGCGCTTGACGTGCGTTCTCCATTTTGGAGATGTCAAACACACCCTTACCAGTCGTCTGGATATCAGACCATACATCGAAGCGTAGATCACCAATAAGTGCACCCTTCCAGATACCTAGGGCACTATATGCCGATCCAGCGAATGCTGTGGCATTTCGCAATGCCATGTATTCCAGCTTATGCGAGATATGCTGACCGTAGATTTTAACAATGTTACTGCTATCTTTTACGATCCGTGAGATCTCAAAGGTTTGATTTTTAGTGCGTAGGCCAGCGTCAGCCTTGAGCTTCATTTCTTTTTTAAGGATCGCAACCATTGGATCATTGACAGGGATTTCAGCATATAGCGTATAGTTCCCATTACGCTCCCTTGTTGCTGTACCCTTGGTTACGTTAAGTTCACCCAGACCATAAGTGTCAAACGATTGTTCGTTCTTATTGAATAGTATAGGTCTCATAATTTGACCCCCCAATTTGGAATAATAAACACTTCAAAGTTACCGTCCCACGAAATTAAGTTACGACCGTAGTCAAAATAAGGCATCTGGAATTGAGGAGAACGCACAACCTTATCCCACGCTGGCAGATTGTCCTTAAATACTTGATTAGCTTGCATATCCAGCGTGATCTTACCCTGTACATCTTTTAGCTTAGTCTTGCGTCCGTTAATAGTAAGAGTGCAATCGCCCGATCCCACTAGCGTGATGATCGGTTTTGCGTTGACATTGCCAATACCATTAACTGTCGCGCCATTCATCAATTTCTGAGTAGTACGGCCTTGCTTGTAAAATTTGACTGGATAGCACACGAAATTGATTGTCGTTTTACCAAATTGTCGCAGGGTTTCCTCTATACTAAACGTTTCGAGGTAGGCAGCACGATAGATAAAATCTGGATCATAAGAGATTGTTAAATCCTTATAGCCTGCCACGTTTAACCACTCTGAGATTTTATAAACTTCTGTAGCGATCAATCCCTTTTCTTTTACAAAATTTACTGGAAAACTCAACTCAGCAGAATTAAGACGGTTATTACTGATTAGTAAGTCACCGTCCCGTCCTGCTACAGTCACGCGCTCTACATCAAGGCTGGAAGTAGTGATCTTCTTGCCTTCTGCGACTCGTAAGTCAAATTCAGTATTACTCTTTCCATTAAAAGTAAATGTCGTCAAGCTAATCCCCTTCCTTCCTGATTAGTATAGTATGCTAGTTCGCGCATTAAGCGCTTCATAAATTCTGGCGTCAAATCTTGTCCAGTGCTATTTCCGTGTACATTCAATGTGTAGTTTTGGTTTGGTCGTTCATCACGATTGTTACCACGTTTCACTTGGTCAATCAATTCTTGGATAAACGGTACAAGGTCACGCTGTTCATTGTTCCGTTTCCATTCATTAACATTCTTGATTCGTTGTGTAACGTTCGCAACTTCCGAATGTTTCCAACCGATACCGTCTGCAAAGTTCGGTATGCCTAATTCACGCATGAAATTCTTAGTCAAACCAGCGCGCATGACTTTCGAACCTCTTGGAAGATCAAGGATCACGTTACGGCCTTCTGGGATAAATGATTCACCAGTTGGTAGTGTGACCATTTCCTTGTAGAGTGTACCGCGTTGGTCATTGACCATAGCAAGGCCACCCTCGTGAAAGTTCGTACCTTTTTCGTGTCTTGGTCCAAAAACACGGGAAAATGAGTTAACTACTTTATTTACTACTTCTGTAGCTGTAATAGTCGTGTGATGGCTTGTAGGAATATTATTGATTGCATTAGTCGCACTATTCGCAGCGTTAACTGCGCTAGAAGAATCCGCTGTGACATACTTCATAGGACTTGATAGGCTATTCCATTCTTGTTGCTTATTAATAGCTTGTTGTCCAGCGTTGACAGCGTTTGAAGCATCGCCTGTTTGATGTTTAGTAGGACTTGGAGTGTTATTCCACTCTTGTTGTTTGTTAATCGCTTGTTGTGCGCCATTTGTCGCGTTGCTTGGATCGACTGTTAACGGCTTAGTCGGTACGTTAAATCCGTTATACAAACCTAATGCACCCATCGCTTGGTTAGTTCCAAGCGTTACCCCATCTGGAGTTGCGATCAAATCCGTCTTGTGGTCAGTTGGTAGCGTTAAGATGCTAGACATAGCACTAGCAATAGCACTCTTGGTCTTGTCTTCTGCATCTAAATTGACTACGTGAGCCATACCAGTGAGAGAGTCAACCGCTAGTCTTACACGTTCAGCTTTATCACTTGCAGCATCTTTTAAGATCAGCTCTTTCTGTTCTGGTGTCAGTGTGTTCCAGCGTTCGATGATTGCTGTAGCACGTTCACCAGATGAGAGAAAGTCAGTGTTCTTCATCAAGAGTTCCTTGACTGCCGCTGGCATCGCATTGTACTGTTCCAGCAATGTCTTACTATCAAGGACCGCTTTCATTCCTTGATTGTTGCCTACGACCAATTCCTTTTGTTCTGGTGTAAGCGTGTTCCACTTATCGACTTCCACAAGCGCTTGACCAATCATCATTTTGGCATTGGTCTCAAGATTTGCATTCTTCAAAAGGAATTCCATTTGATTCCAGCCATCTTCTGCGCTTGCTGCTTCTTTAAGGATATCGAGAGCGTTAGTCTTAACCTTACCCTCTTTCAGATCCCAAACCATTGAATTCCATGCTGTGTTAGCTTGGATTTGCTTTTCAGACATACCGTCTAATTCGTGCGCCCAAAGAGAGCTGGTTTGTTGAATCGAATTTCCGGCTTTAATAGCTTTCTTTTCAAACTCTTCAAATGATAAACCAGTTTTCTCAAAGGCTTCTTGGTACATCTTAGCAACTTGCTCACCAATTCCGTCAATTCCACTTTCACGGAATTTCTTGACAAGTTGAGCATAGCGAACTCCATACGCTTCCATTTTAGCGTTGTGGTCTGCTTCAATTTGTTGCAATTCAGCAGTAACTTTCTTTCGTGCTGCTACACTTTCCGCATCTGTTCCCTTGATACCATCAAGAGCCTCTTTTAAGAGCTTCTTGCGATCATCATAGGCTTTCTTCTCATCAGCCATCCACTTCAAGAGTTCACTCAATGAACGTTGAGCTTGTTCACGATTCAGACCACTGATTTCACCATTTATAGCTTTTGTAATCGCCACACGTTCTTCACCAGAATATTTCATATTTTTGAGTTGGATGTTAATCAACTCATTTTGGTTCGCTGTGACAATTCGTTGCTCTTCTTTAGTGATATCCCTGTGTTGGTCTGCCGCTCTCTGGTAGATATCTGTGATCTGACCAGTTAAGTCACTGACTACAGTCTTTGTACGTTCAGCACCCTCCATGATTGCTTGTTGAGATTCTTTGGATAATCCCAATTTATCAGCAAGTTCAATCTTCTTCTGGGTATTCTTATCAACCAGATTAGCAATATCTTGTCCAAGGCCTTGCACACTCTTACGAACTTCTTCAACGCTCTTTGTTGATCCAGATCCGAAGTCCATCATAGCCTTGTTAGCTTCTTGCACTTTGTTGTACAGTCCACTCAATTCTTTAGCTTGTAGTTCGCTTACGGCAGTCCCCCATAAATGAGTTCGTTTCTCTGCCTCCTGCGCATCGAGAGCAAACTTGGTAGCAATACCACCGATCAATAGACCACCAGTGATCCAACCTGCTGGGCTGGTTAAAAATGTAAGTGCCTTAGACCAAAGCCCTGTACTTGCAGCCGCACCCTCTGCAGCCGTACCAGTAGCAGTCATACCAGTAGCCATCTGTTTCAAGCCGTTGATAAATCCGCCACCGCTAGAAATAGTTTTCAGCATACCACTAAATTTACCAATACCTTTAGCAATTGTTCCTAATCCTTTAGCAAATCCACCGATGATATTTGCGCCTTTACCAAAGAATTTGAGAGCTGGTCCGATTGCAGCAGCCGCAGCACCCCAATTGATGATGTTTTGCTGTTGCTCAGTAGACATTTCACTAAATTTCTTAGCCATGTCAGATAAAGTTTGTAGCCACGGTTTCGCAGCGTCCAAACCACTGTTTAACGCTTTTAAGAGTGGCCCGCCGAATTCAATAGCGATGTCAGTAAGTTTGTTCTTAAAGATTTTAAGTTGTGATTCAGTGGTTTCATAACGTTTACTTGCTTCATTGGTAAGTGCATTGTTTTCTTTCCAAGCGGTATTAGAGCGACTGACTGCCTCACTCATCTTGTCTGATGCAGAAGCAAGAGATTTCAGCATATTCCCTTGACGAATACCTGTCATTCCAAGTTCGTCTAGGATACCGTCCATGTTCTTGCCTTCATCGTGGGCACGTTGCAAACCTTTAATAAATGCTTGCAAGGCTTCTGCTGGTTTTTGTTTCCAAGCTGTAGAAAATTGTTCCGCAGTCATTCCTGCTGTTTGTGCGATGACTTCTAATTTCTCTTTCGCACCTTTACCGACACCAGACACGGCCTTACCAATACCAGTAAGGGTTTGAGTCATCGCGCTTCCCCCAGCCTCAGCTTCAATACCTACACTACTCATAGCAGTCGCAAGACCTAGAATTTCTGGGGTAGTCAAACCAGCAAGTTTACCGCCTGCTGCTAAACGGTTTGTCATTTCGACAATATCGCGTTCAGTTGTTGAAAAATGGTTACCCAAATCCACAAGTGAAGATCCGAAGTGGGCCGACCATGTGCCAAGGTCTTTACCAGACACTTGCATGATGTTACCAATTTTAGCGATTGACGATGCAGCTTCTTCTGAGCTTAGGTTGGTAGATACTCCCAAATTAATCATAGTTTTGGAAAAATCTTTGATCGCACCAATTGGTACACCTAATTGCCCTGCTGCTTCTGCTACGTGTGCAATTTCAACCGCACTAGATGGCATTTCTTTAGCCATCTCACGGATACTGTTAGATAGCTGTGTGAATTGTTGTGGCGTTCCGTCCACTGTTTTCTTTCAATTATGTTATCGCAAAGGCTTTTTATCCTTTACTTCTTATGGTTTCCCATAAGTTCGGCGTACATTTTCAACCTTTTGTAAAAGGCTGTCGAACACTCGTGGGAAGATTATATTTATTCACTTCCTACGCTCTACACTACTTATCAACCTCTCGTAATCTGATAAGTTAGCACGGTATTAGCATATCTGTACGACTTAGCTTTTACCGTTTTTGCTCGATTTAATTACTCTAATATTACTATTAGAGAGGGCAAAGATTTACCCCAGCGAACGCACTTTCATAGTCAATCGCAGCCTTAACCGCTACACCAGCGCCAGCAAGCAATGGTACAGTCAGACCTTTCGTGAGTGTCGATCCAACACTTTGCATTTTAGAGCCAATACCCTGCATCTTCTCGCCAAACGAATGCAAGCCATTTCCAACTTGCGTCCATTTGCTGGACTGGATATTAATTTCTTTAGTGAGGTCAGCATATCGCCCCCTCAAATCGGATAAAGTGGTAGCAGTCTGCAACATCGCATTACGTGCGCCAAGCAAATCTTCTTTGTTCTTTGCACTCGCACTACTCAAATCACCAATCTTTGATTTTAGATTGTTGTAGTGTTCTGATTGTTGCTTTAAAATCCCCTCATATGCTTTAATGCTGTTGGCTGTCTCACCTAAAACGGTTTTCATTCCCGCTAGGTTCTTACCGCCTTTACCAACATTCTTAAAGGATTTCTCCATCGCTGATAAAGAGCGATCCAGACCACGCATATAAGAGCTTAATTGCTTGGTGTTCCCAATAAATGGTTGGATATCCAGCGATGCTGTTGCTACTAATTCACCTAAATTACTAGACATTTATCCCCCTTTCCGTTAACCAAATAAAAGCGGAAATGCTTTATCAAGCGTAGTCTCTTTCTCTGATTCATCTTTCTTCGTTTCAAAGGCCTTAACCATTAAGTCAAAGTCAGATAATCGCATCTGCTTAATTTCAAGGATTGTATATCCTTGTTGCATCAACTCTTGAAACCAGATTAAGAGATTGTCACGCGCTTCTTCTGGACTTATCCCTTTTTTTCGTCTTCACCCTCAAGGTCTTCAATCACTTCTTCTTTGATTCCAAGCGCTGCAAGATAGATTTTTTCTAACGTTTTTAAAATCGTGATATCTGCTTGCTTCAAATCTTCGACTTTAAACTGACCGCCAAACATATCTACAAACATTTTTAGATATGCTTCATTTAATTTACGGTTCTCTTTAGGATCATTCGCCTTTTTGGCATCTTGTAAGATTGCCGATTGTCGCACGTTTTGCTCAGTTGCGAGGAGATTATCCTCTACATTGATGTATTCTTTGGTAAATTCTTTATCGATTCCACCAATTTTAAGCTTGATTGTGTACATTTCCTACTCCTTTTTGATTTAAAAATAAAAAGCATGGAAATAAAATCCATGCTTAGTGAGTTTTAGCCTGCGCCTACAGCACTAGCTGGTGCGGCGCTTACGACTTTGGGAAGACTGCAGCACGGAATTTTTCCAAGTTAAACGCTGGGTTATCTTCGCGAGCAATGATCATTACATCACCGTTTTCGTCGTCACCACGCGCAACGAAGTTACCTGTCACGCTGTCTTCTTTAGGTGCTGGTGAACCGTCTTTTGTTTCAGTTTCCATGCCAGGCAATGAGAATTTACCTTTAAGGAGACCGATCCAGATAGCTTTACCATCTTCTGTAGATGTACGGAAGCAACAAGCCACGTCCTTAGGAGTGAGGTTCTTGTTGTAGACTTCCATACCGTCTTTAACCTCGATACCGTACAACACTTTACGTGCTTCTGTTGGCAAGTCAAGCACTGAAATTTCCAATTGTGTACCTGTGATACCAGATGATAATACTACGTATGGTCCATCATCAGCAGCAATTGTTACAAGTTCGTTCGTGATATCAATCTTAGCAGATTTCATACCAGTCAATTTCATAGTTGTTGGGACTTTGTTTTCTGATGTTACTTCACCAAATTCAAATCCACGCAATCCAAATTTAACTTTAGACATTCATTAATCCTCGTTTCTTAATTTATCAAGTTGCCAATCAAAAAAACGATACTTTCTTACATTCACCAGTAAGTCAATATCGTTATCTCTGTATCTCGGCAGTTCATTTGTTGTGTAACGTTCAAATCCGTTACTTTCTAAAATCTTATCCATCAATTCAGCAATCTGTTCAGACTGCTTGGCGTTTAAACACCAAAAGTTAATTGTAATCCTGTGTTCAGTTGAGATGGCTTTATCATCTGCAAACTCAACATCATTTTCATAGGTTGGATAGATACGCATAAAGGGAGCAAGCTCCTTACTCAAAGCGTTCGTAGGTCGTTCTGGGATATCGTAAGTAAAGATTCCTTGTTTAAATCCAAGACCGAATTTCTTCCCTCGTAACTTATCGAGTAAGCTATTCAGTTCTTCGCTATTGCTTAATAACTTATAAGCTATTGTTTCGACTGTCACAATCCCAATCCCTCCTTTACTTTAGTTGCGTATATTTCCTTAACTATTGGTGTTGCTTCGTTAATTGTTCTTTCTTCAAAACCTTGTGATTTCTGATATTTCGTACCATCGTCTGGAAAGTGTATCCGCCAGCCTGTAGCACGACCATAGCCGATATCTTTCGAGATCAAACCATGGTCACCACCTTTAAAACCTGTGACTTTCGTATCATCTTTGGCATGGACATTATCCATAACAAAATAAACGGGAGTATTTCGTTTTAAAATCTGTTCCGTTTCGTCTGCAGCTTCATTAACCGCAGACCGTGCAGCTTTCGGAGCTTTAACCTGCAGCTCATTCAGTCGTGATAAAATCTGATCCAGACCTTTTGTCATGTGCGCCTCTTAATACCGATCTTATCCATGTCAAATGATGATTCATCCACATCGACCGATACGATATCATACTCAAACCCGTTAAATTCAACATGATCTGAGCTATCAAATGGTCTTTTCAAGGAAGTCTTGGCGACCTCAGCCCAGCAAGTATAGAGGTTTTTCCGAGATGGGGAGATAACCTCACCATCTTCGTTTTGACCTCCGACCTCACGGAAGAACGTGACTCTGTGATTCATTTTTCTTGTGATCATCAAGTTCCCTCCGTGTGCGTAGTTGATGGATAATATTAAGTACACCGTTTGCCAGTCCGTGTCGTTGTGTGTCAGCAGACAAGCCACGATGCTCGTATTCCTCTTTTACTTGCTTCTTAACTGCAAGCGAAAACTTAGCATATTTAGCTAAATCTTTAGGAGTTACATCGTTTCCGATAGCAAAACAGATTTCATCTTCTGCAGCTTCGATCATTTCTTCAAGCATTTGATCCTCAAAGTCAAAATCAATCTTGCAGTATAATTTCACATCTTTTAAATCCGTTACAGCCATGCTATCACGCTCCAATCAATGCAAGTAACTGCTCTTTGGTCTGTGATGCGCTGTACGTGATTCCTTTGCTATCGAGATAAGCCATGATGTCGGCTTTGGTGCTACTTGCGGTTGGTACTGCTAGAGTAACCGCAGACCGTGAGACACCCCCGCTTGCTGGGGGAGTATTAGGGCATAGTAACGAAGTAACCAGCTTTCGCATCAGCTTTCTTAACGTCAAAGCGTACAACTGCTTGCAAGTATTGACCATAGATTTCGTTGTCAGTCCAGCGAAGGCCAAGCTCTTGACGGTCTGCAAAGAGTACAGCACGTTGGATGTCACCGATAAACGCATGAGCTTCACCGTCAGCACCAAGTGTTGTGTCAGAAACTACAAATACTGGATGACCAAGGAACGCTTTACCAGATGCAGATGTGATTGAATCTTGAAGAAGGTAACGGTCATTCTTATCTTTCAAAGTATCAAGTTTTTGGTAGAAACTTTGAGAAACTACAAATGATACGTTGTAAGCTGGATCAAGATCTTTATTCAAGATGTGCTTGATTTCATCAAGGTTTGCAGCACTTTTTGCTTCAAAATCTTTCAAAACAGTAGCGATTGCATCGTTTGTAGTATTAACCTTGATTTGTTGTGCAGCTTCTGCAACAATTGCCAAAAGGTCAACATCTGCATCGTCAATAGCTTCTTGAGATAATGGAATCGCACCACGGTAAGTCTTAACTTTCCAGTCAACTCCTGTAAATTCTGGTTTAGCAAGAGCTGGGTTCTTTTCCAATTCTTCAACGCTTGCCATCTTAGATGTAGCTTTCTTCAAGATTGGATAAGAGCCTTCACCTTTAGATGCTTTGTGGATTGTTGCGAATTGTTTAAGGTCAACAACTGTCTTAACTTCACGCATTGGTGTAGTTACGATTTCTTTGCTGGTAACCTTTTCAGTTCCATCTTTCTTCAATCCATCAGTAGTTGGGGTTACTGCTACGTTCATTGGAATAAGTACATCTTTACCATCTGTTTTCAATTGGTTGTCAGCTACTGCACCCTTAGTACGGATGTACTCGTTTACCGCATCACGGTATGTTTTAGTTTCTGCTTTTACTTTATGAGCTTTACCAGCTTCGCTTTCAGCGTTACCAGCTTCTGCAAGTTCATAAGACTTCAAGTCGTTTTCAGCTTCTTCTTTTTGAGATTTCAAAGCATCGATATCATCACGAATTGCACGCGCTTTTTCAAGATCTTCAGCATTCAAGGCAGATTTTAATTCTTCTGTCTTAGCAGCGATTTCTGCGCTAGCTTTTGCAATTAGCGCTTTAATCTGTTTCATTTTTTCTGTATACATACCTTTTTCTCCTTTTTGGTATTAAAAAAAGAGCTTATAGCCCTTTAAGTAATTCTTCTTTTTCGATTTCTCGTAGCATATTTTGAATTTCTGACTTACGCTTGCTACGGTTAGCGTAGAAGTCATCAATAACCGCTTGCGGTAACAATCCATTTTCAAGGCTTGCTACTGCTCCAACATCATCAAAGGACATCACTTCATCCGCAAAACCCTTTTCAACCGCTTCACTAGCTGACATATAAGTTTCATTTCTCATCATGTCAAGAATTTCTTCTTCTGATAAACCAGTTTTAGCTACATAAGCGTTGATAATAGCTTTGTCGCTTGATTTTAGTGCATTAGAAGCTTTATCCAAATCATCACTGTTTCCAGATACGTATCCATAAAGCGCCTTGTGGATCATGATCTGTGCTGTTGGACTGATAAGAACTTTATCAGCACCCATAATCGCTACACTTGCAGCACTCGCAGCCATTCCAGTCACTTCTACAGTCACATTCCCAGAATAGCTTTTTAAAGCTGTATAGATCTCGCTACCAACTGTGACAAGTCCACCATTTGAATTAACTTCCAAAATGATGTCACCATTGTCTTCTGGGAAGGAATCTGTGATAGATTTAGCACTTACCGCTTCCAAGCCAAAGTAGTCGTAGGCTTCTTGGCTATTATTCGGAATTAGTGGCCCTTTCATCTTGATTCTCTTTGCCATCTTCATTCTCACCCCCTTTCATTGCTTGATACTCTTCTTTCTTATCCAAAAAGACGTAGTTCAAGCTGGATTGATAACGATCCATGTTAGGATCAGACGAACGCTCTTTACCAAGCTCCACGCGCCCTTCGTTGGGTGTGATAACTTGGTTAATAATCAACTTCGTGATTTCATCCACGTTGCGACCTGTCACGCTTCGAGTGTCGAACTCAATCTTAAATAGCTTACGTTCCTCATCATTGAGGACTTTAAGGGCAAGTTCACTTGAAATAGCATCAAAGTAAAACGGCAAGTCATTGGTAACGTAGTCTTTCGCCAACTGATCCACGGACTGGTTAGGGCTATTCACACCCAATTTATAGCTTGGTACTCGCAAGGCTTTCGCGATCTGTGCGGTCGTAAAGTTATTGGATGTGATTAGTTGCAAGACATTCGTATCAATTTCGAGTGGTGTGTACTCCTGCGTATCGTCAAACACTAAAGGACTGCCACCAGTCGACCCCTCACGCATCTTCTCAAAATCCATACGGGCTTTTTTACGCGCTTCACCGTTTAACTGAGCGCCTTTTAATTTAATAATTCCGCTAGAAAATCCATCACGGAAGAATTTAATTAAGGTATTCAGTCCACCATCTTGCAGGCTGATCTCGCTACCAAGCGAAAGTAGTGGAGACCGTCCTAAAATGGTATCGTGGCTAAAGAACTTCCAATGAATGACATCTTCTGCTTTACATTCAATCGCCTTACCCGTCAAACGGTCACGGAAGGTATATATCAGTCTGTGGTCGTTCGTCTCTTCTACGGTCGTTTCTGAGGGCCTGTAGAACTGAAATTGAAGTGCTTTACCGGTCTTAGGATCTCGCAGTATTCGAGAGAATGAATTGCCTGTTAGAATCGCATTTACGGTCATAGCGAACTTCCATGTACGTGCTGACACGTTACCAGTCGATTTAACATTTAAGAGATAGTTCAAATCTGCATCTTGCTCGATATTCCCCGTAAAATCTTTCTTTAATAGCGGAAATCGTGCGATATCCCCAGCGATGATGGTTACTGCGGTTAAGATATCACTGTTCTTTAATGCAGAAATTCCCGTGTACTCTGGGGAGTAGTTGCCAGATAACACGGACGAAATGTAATCATCATAAGAGGGTTTGGTTGATCCCAATGGTTGAAAGAAACTCATATAATCTCACCTCCTTTCTATCCATTGAAATCAATGTTTCTTATGCTTGATTTCAAGTTGTCTAATTCTGTTTGCTAAAACTTCAATAACATCCACTGTGTCTTGTGTGAATTTAAAGACATCATTCTCTAAATACTCAATACGTTCTAACAATTCGTATTTCTTCTTGATTCGTTTCTTCATCGCGCACCTCCTCGATCGATATAGATCGCTAAAATAATCAAAATTAATCCAGTTGAAATAAATCCAACTATTGGATTAATCAAGAAAAGACCATAAATTAAAAATCCTATGCCAATAAGCAATAGGATTGTATGTATATATTTAAGTAAGATCAAAATAGGCTACCTCCTCCCAAAATTTTCTCATTCGTCCAGTAACCAGAGCCATCGAACGGTTCGAGGTAACATACTGCATAAGCATCTAACAGAGCATCTAGTGGGTCAATTTTGTTGCTATTTTTGTCCTTATCAATACGCATGCCGTTATTATCAACCTTAACACGCGCATTATTGATAGCCATAGTTAGTAACTGATTTCCAGCGTGCTTGATAGTACCTTTCAAGACTTCATCACGTAGCTGTCTGGTTGGCATATTCAAGACCATTGTATTTTGTCTCACTTCGATTAGTGGCCATTCTGGATGTCGTTTCTCGATCATTGCAATTAATGAGCTGAACTGGTATGGGTCAAAGCATATCGCTTGTAATTCCCATTCGTTCATATAGATCATCTCTTCCAATTTCTCAAGGACACGTTCATCATCAATCACACCACTTTCGAGTGTAGTGATTTCACATTCCCCCATACGCTCTAAATTCGTATAAGAGACACCATCGCGTTTCTCTTTAGCAACTAGCCCATACTTGGTAGCTACAAACGAAAAGCTATCACAAAACCAATAGTCGTCCATCTGGGCCATCGTGGATATAGCGAATAAGTCGTTAACCTTACCAACATCGACACCAATCCACACTCTACGCTTGCGTGTGTTTGGTTTTTCATCGAGTTTGGCTTGTTGCCAGCTCGATTTATCCATATACGACGATTCTGATGATTGTCGCCACATGTTAAAGTTCTTAACCAGCACTTCATTAACCGTACCAGTCTCAAGAGATACTTTCCTGCGTTTTCTGAGGTAGCTCATCATCTTATTATAGAGAGCTTCAACTTCTAAAATAGGGTTTGACTTAATCCAGTTAGCTTCATCTTTGATCTCTTCTTCGTTATCCTGTTCAGCGACAAATACAAAGTAACCATCATCTACAATTTCATCATTTAAAATTCGTTCGATATATGGATACTCGATTGTGTGCATCGGTACGTTTAAATCAAATCCAGCGGTTGAAATAATCAAAATCAATGGATTATCCAATTGCCCTTGACCAGATTCAAGCAGTTCAATCATTTCATTCGTTTTAGATGCTGCAAACTCATCCAAAATACCAACATACGGTTCAAATCCATCGACTGCTCCCGTATCACGGGAAAGTGGTCGTATATAGGATTCATCTACCAAGTTGCGCAATTCCTCGCGCACTCGCTTAGTAGCCTTGCGGACATCTTCATCTTGCGCCCTTAATGCATCTAACTGCTTACGTGCCATCTCGAACGCGATCTTCGCCTGTGTTTTATCGTTAGCTGTACAAAACAATTGCCTACTCATCGCTGGATTACGCCCAAACAGAAATTCATAGAGCAATATACCAGCTACAAGAATTGTCTTACCATTCTTACGAGCCAGTGAGATCATTGCTTTTCTGAATCGTCTGATTGTGTTGTCTGATTTTCTTCTCCAGCCATACAAACTAGCGATGATGAATTTTTGAAATTCCGCTAGTGGATAAGGCTTGCCAGTTTTGACATCTGGGAGGATCTCGATAAAATCAATCGGATTCTGCGCCATATCTGGAAAGTAGTCGTAGTCGCTGTTGGGAATATTCTCCAAATCTCTCATGTGTCGCTTGCAAGCCTTATAGACTTTCGCACTCACTCTACGCTTACCTTCCAGTACTTCTTTAGCGTACCTATAAGCCACATCTTGATATTTCTTATCTACGATTGTTTTCATCCTCCTTTCTGACAAAATAAAAAGGAGGTGTTATCCTCCGAATTTATCAAATATACTGGTTTTCTTCTCTTCCACTTGTGGTACATACAGTTTCATCCGACTGTCCACGGTCAAACCAAGTTGTGATGCTGCTCGTGTTAAGTTAGTAGTCGCACGTTCCAGACTGTATAGCATTTTATTTGGTAAGACTTTACCACTGCTTGTCTCGTATACATACCCTTCCTTTTGCAATCCGCGAGAGATTTCTTTGTAGACCGCATACCAAGTACAATAGGTCTCTAAAATCGCTCTATCCAGATTTCTGAGGGGTAGCTTTCGCAGATCATTAATCACGCGCTTGTATTCTGCTTTAGCGATCGCATCGAAGTGCTTGGGTGGTGTTATCTGCAGTGCTTCTAAACCATCGGAAGCCTTGTCCTCAATCTTCTTGCGTGCGATCTTCTCTTCTTTGGTTAAATGGCTTTTAGTAGTCGCTACCAGCTTCATTTTTCGTCCCATATTGACACCTCCTTTACTCAAATGCCTTTTCAAAAACAGAATTTTTCGTACAAAAGAGGCCGCGTCCTTTGAATAACGAACTATACAGCCCCGTTCATAAAATTGTGGGGGTAAATTCCGAACATTAACCCCATATCTTTTTGTTTTCGTTCACCCAACACCCGCAGTCGGGTTCGGTTGGTTGACACGAATGACAATCACAATAGATTGTTACGATAGAGAATTGCTCTTCTATCATTACATCTTTTACAACTTGCTTTCAGATTACTTCTATCTAATCTTCGATTCCAATCAGCTTTTAATGGAATCACATGATCTGACATTGTTGCTTCGTCTCCACAATATTCGCAAACATAATCATTCTCAAGCAGAACCAATCGAGATAATGCTTTCCACTCTTTCGAATTATAAAATGCTTTGGCTTCACGATCGTACTTCCATCGCATACGATTGTACTCTCTGTATTCGTCTTGCCTCGATCCATAGTCAGATAAGACTCTCTTACCTCTTGACATAGTTAGTTTCTGTGGTCTCATGTTATCACCTTTTAAAATAACAAAAGAGATCCACAAAGCTATTGCAGATCATTGGTACTAAAATAAGGAGATAAAACAATTAGGCTTGTGAACGTTTCTGCTGCCTTACGAATCTCTTTCTGTATACTATATTATCAGGTTCTGTGTATCATTTGTTAAAAGTTGGTTCATCTTTAATAACTAAATGCTCAATCGCTTTTGCTCTTGCTCTTTGAATTGTTGCATGAGAATAGTTTAATTCTCTCTTGGTTTCTTGCCATGAGTAGCCATTAACGTACATTAATCTCAGTACGATATTCTCCAGCGGGTCATCTAAATCCTCGATGGCATTGATAAGGCGCGTGCGTTCTTCCATGAGCTGATTGATTTCTGCACGGATCTTCTCTGCCCCGTCAATGATTTTTATATTTAAATCTTCCGTGGCATTCCCACGCTTACTACCCTTTGGCTCATCCGAATAGACCTGCCCCTTTAAAATAGCTGACTTGAGGTTTTCGATCTCCTGCCGTTTGGATTTGATTTTGATATCAATATACTTTAATGCAGATAGTCTACTTGCTATGCTCATTCGTCACCCTCACGATAGATCAGTAGACACTCGCGGTCGTTAAATGGAACGCAGTCCACTACACGTTGATTTACTTTATAATCGACTGCCTCGATCTTAATGTTAGGATTCTCGTCAAAGAATGCATTCATTTTCTCTATAATCGACACATCACTAAATGCTCCTGCGATAAATAGTCTTGCTTTCATTTGTCCCTCCCTTTTGAAATGAAATTTCTTACTTTGAATTTCTTTCCAGAACTCATCATCAGTTTGTGTTATATTAACCTCCCACTCCATTTCTATCAGCCACCTCTTTCAATTCCTCTGCCCTTTGTCGTTCTCGCATTTGGTACTCGCTGTTTAATTTATTTAAAATAACATCCTGCGCATTATTCTGTTCTGCCAGTCGCTGGATAGATAACTCATGTTCTTGTACCGTCCATTCCAGATCGCTCACACGTTTATTAAGACTTTCAATCCGTGAGTTTAAGTTAATACACACGATCAGAAATACTAACGATACTGATGTGAGGATTGTGTAAAATAGTTTAGTCATGCTTGTCCTCCACTTCCAGAATACGATCAATGATATCCTTTAATTCTCGTAGGTCCGAAAAAGTAGGACACGATTCATAAAGATCATCAAAATAATTCTCAGTAATAAAGAATGGATCATAGCCGTATTTCGCTCCGATGTTTGATAATACAGCAAATTCTAAACTGTTATTGATTTGAGCTATCGAAAGCACCTTATCTTCATTGATTGGTATATGTACATTGTCTAAACTCATTGTTCCTCCTTACCGATGTTTCAGCACGATTACTCGATCAACTTCCTTACAAGGAAATAGAAGCTCTCCACCGTTTTTTAAATATTCCCAATTGTCATCTTCGAGACCTATTGTGAGAGTTTCATACTTCCTACAATTAACTTCTACCATTTTTTCGTCACCAATCATCATTTCCCCTCCCTGTTTTTAAACGCTATCACACCAGCCCAGATCAGACCAGATAGCCAGACCAGTGCGAATAATAAATAGATAAAATTTTGTAGGTTCATTGGTCTACTCCGAAATACTCTATTAGTTCATTTTTTAATTCTTCTATATTTCCGCATCTTTCAATCATTTCAGATACATCACAGATCACATCAGACTTGTTTAAGGTATTTTCTGCGACTGCATCAGCTACCCATTTTGGATGCGTGCCAGCGTAAGAGAACTCATCTTGCGGCAACAATTCAAGCAACGCTTCATAACGTTCTTCAAGAGCAATTAGAGCACCAAATGCATCGATGTAATCACTGTCTAACTTTTTACGTTCAAAAACTTCTGGTTGATTTTGTTTAACGATCTCAGCATAAATAGCAGACCATTCTTCGGCTGAAAAACGTGATTTTTCAACTAATGCACCATACTCTATTTCTTTACCGTTTGCTGTTACTTTGTAATTCATTTCTTCACCTCGCCTGTAATTCTATTATGCTCTGTTCTTAGTTTAAGGTGGTCATCACCACAACATACTAGTGTTATTTCTTCTTCCCACTGACCTTTTGTGTATGGGTATCTGTTTGGTCGTGTCATATTACCACCTCATATATAAATATTTCGTATCAATATCCTGTTCTAAAATACACTCTTTCAACGACTTCAAAGCTTCCAATGCTCCGCTGACTGTCCCCCATTTGTTTTCAGGTTCATACTGAGTATACTTCTCTGGATACCGTTCTAACTCAGATATACCACGGGAGATATTATCTAAAATGTCAGCAACATTGTATGTTGTGTTTTGTTCAAAATCCCAATTCATGGCAACTCTGAACATTCTTCCAAGATTGTAGGTTGGAGAACTATATTTAGGTTCGGCAATGCAAATATAATCTCCATTTTCTATTTTCGCTAATATTTCCAAATCATAACTCATTCTGTTACCTCCAGCAATTCGGGATTTTCGTAGATGTTGCCGATGATTTCCTCATCACCAGTCCAAGCATAACCCTCTCTTATACCTTTTAGGTATATGGCTGGCATACCTCCAATATAAGTACCACCATATTCTTTTTCTATATATACTTCGTGAAGACAACCTCTTGTACATTTAATAATATCTCCGACAAAGACCTCCTTGCCATTCTTATCAAATAGACCTGTTGATTGCATGAGGACAACATCTTCCCCATTTCTCTTATCTTCAAATTTTAATGGAACTGATGTGGAGCCATCGCTAAACTTCCCAATAATCTCCTTTCTGACAAATGAAATCATCAGTATTTCATTGATCATTTCTTCCGCTAACACATACCACGCTCTAAATCGTAACAAAACCACCACGCTCCTCCCATTTTTCTTTTGCATGCAATCTTGAGTGTTCTGAAAATGACATCAATTCAATATTTTCAGGACTGTTGTCTAATTTATTTTCGTTCACATGATGCGCAATTTCTCCATCCCTTAAATATCTCCCTAGTTTGTTTTCTAAAACCAGTCTGTGTTTACCAATATAGCCAGATTTCATTGCATTTGGATGCTCTGGCATATAAATGTATTCATACCCACTAATAATGACACTTCCTTTGTAAGGTCCTCTCCTAATTCCTAACTGAGAACAAGATTGACTACACGCTGTCAATCTGTTGCCTTCTCCTGTCGGTCTAATTACATGAGAACCACATCTAGGACATTCAAACAATGAACAATACTCCAAGTTTTTTCTATTATTTACCCTCATTCTTCCTAATCTCTTGATCGGTATCATCTTGCACCTCCTTTTCTACATCGTTTTGGAAATAATCTTTGAGTTTCTCCAAAGCAAATTTTTGTCCTTCTTTTATAAATTCCAGATACTCTTCGTCCGATAATATCATTCTTCCACTTCCTCAACTTCAAACAACGGGCTGTTGAATACTTCTCCAAACCCAGCTTCTTCAAGCTCTTTTTTTGTGTGGCATAGTCTTGCTGCACTTGAATCCTGATTTATACCAAAATACCATTTTTCAATAACCCCATCGTATTTAAGATATCGTGTACCACTTTGGATATTTTTAAATTTAACTTTATACTTCTTCTCTTTCTCGACTTCGTAGCCGTCAAGCCAAGCACGAGCGAAGAGCTCTTGGTTATTTTCAACTTTCAAAAACTCTTTCAATTTTGCAAAATCTTCTTGGTTTGCGTAATTGTAAAAATCCAATTTTTCAACCAGTAAAGCTCGGACCAATGTTACATTTGTATTTTTACAATAATTGATCCAATCAGCCATGAACTGCGGTACTGTTGGCCTATTCAACTCTTGCCGAATTTTATCAGCATCTTTTAATTGCTGACCAACCCATTCACCCTCAAACTTCCCTTGCTCATAGCCTGCCTTATACTTCAAAGTACCATAATCACTTCCGAGTTTATTCAAAATTTCATTGATCCATACTGCTTTAGTTCCAAGATCAAACTTTTCAATTCGTGCGATAACGTCTTTTAATTTAATTGGTTGCGGTTCATCTAGTTGTCTGAGATCTTCCAAAACTCCATTAATTGAAATAAGAGTACAGCTAGTGTCCTCATAAATTTTTATCAATTCCTGTTTATTCATTCTTCCACCTCTTCTACTTCTACGAGTGGGCTCTCTAGCAGCCACCCAATCCCTTTTAGATTCAACTCGTCGATTGTAAACGATTGCTTAAATTTTAATTTGTAGCGCCTATCGTCCTCGAGCTCGATCATGTATGTTCTCGTCGTCTTGTTAAAACGTTTCGAGTTGCAAAGCAAGCTCCGCAAGGACTCGATCTTTCGGCCCGTTTGTTCGGCTATCTCTTCCATGGTACCGAACGCGATCAGCGTATCGTTTTTATAATACGCGAACGTCCGGACTTTCATTTCAGATCCCAAAAGCTCCACGTCTGAGATCCCGAAATAATCGCATATAGCCTCGATTCCTGTTCGACCAGGTACACGATCGCCTCTCAACCAATAATCGATTGTGTTATAGGACCAGCCCAGCTTTCTTGATAGTTGGGCTTTCGTGATCCCTCGTTCGTCCATCAAGCGCCTAAGGTTCTTTTTCAACGCCTCGCGTTGCTTCGAGTCATATTTCACATATTCCATCTTCTGACCCACCTTCACCACTTTAAGATTTGCACGTCGTATTTTTTGCCATCGACCACAATCAATTCACTAGCTCCGCGCACATCTTCTCTATTTTCGATTTGTTTTATAAGTTTGACGCAAGTTTCACCAAGAGATAATTGACTTTCTATTTCGTCGTATCTCTTATTTTCCATCTCCCCAATAACTTCATAGTACGATTTCTCTCTCATTGTGCCACTCCTTCCGCCTGTTTCTCTAGCCATTCAAACAAGAGCCCGAATTGCTTTACGACTAATTCGTCGTCATTGTACTTTTTGCAGATCTCAGCGATCGCGTCCACGGTCCAGAACCAATAACGCTCAGACCCAAAACCGAGGCTTTGTGCCACTTGGTTATTTCGTGCCATGAAGTCCGGGAGCTCGACGCTAAAGAAATGTATATAATTCATCGTCCCACTCCTCCACTCTGACATAGATCCCCACGACCTCGGACCAAAACTTCTCAGCGATCTCGCTTGCGACCTGTGCGTCGTCTTTCCAAAACCCGAGCTTCGTCATACAGTCTTTAAACAACTTTTGAAGATTGTCCGTGTCTGGTTTGGTTGTCTTGTACTGGCCAGTTCGTACTCCCTTAATCATCGGGAAGCACCACTTGACTGTGAGCCGGATCGGCCCTTTCAATTTGTCTGGTGGTACATGACGCGCAAGTAAACTCTCAAATTTTGCTCGAGCGTTTTTTAGTTCTTCGGGCTCGTAAAAAATCGGCTTGCCATTTCTGACATTTACTTTTTTCTGTTGGTGTGTCGTCGTCGGAATTTTTTCCATCGGCAAAAAGAACTCAATCATAAGGAATCCTTTCTACTTTTTTCTAATATTCCAAGAGCTCTGCTTATTTTGCCTAAAATACTTGCATAAGATAAAGCAACTTCGATAGGTTCGTTTTGGTTACTCAAGAAAATCTTAGCAGAACTTATGTCTATCTTTTCAACCATAATTATATGATTGACATTTATATATTTTCCTTGCACTGCAATAAACATTTTTATTTTACCTTTCTTTTTTATTTTATTTTTCGCGCTTAGTCCATGACCCTTGTATATGACAGGGTGCGTTTTAAGCAACCCTGTCTATACAGGTATGGACATGATGGACGACAGGACATTATCTATATATATAATATATAGATGATTGTCCGGGACACGACCATGTTTTTATGGTCTTGTCTGTCCTTTTTGAGACAAAGACACAACCATGATTTTATGGTGTTGTCTCATTCGGACACGACCATGATTTTATGGTGTTGTCTCATTCGGACACGACCATGTTTTTATGGTTCTGTCGCATTTTCTTTATTTAAAATAGTGAGCGTATTTTTATCGAACCAATATTTTTTTGACGTTTTTAATCGTCTTTCGACAGTTTTTATAGACGCTCCTAAATACTCAGCTACTTCTTCTTTTGATGGTGGCTCGCCAAAATTCGCGTTTTCAATAGCTTCGTCAAACTCTATCAACTTCTGCTTTTTATCTTCCTTCGCATTCTTTTTGCGAGTTTCTTTAGCTTTCATCCACCCCGGTTTATCATCTTCTAGTTTGATATCAGCCAAAACTCCCGAATCGTCCAAGAAATGTACTGGATAGCTAAACCACATATTGATAGGCTTGAATTTGGCAAACTCGCGAAGCGTACCTTCCACGCGCCACGCTGTCGAAATTTCGATCGCTCGACGGGCTTGTTCGATCTTGTCCGTCCAAGGCTTCCGATCGAGCACGTTTGGAATCGCTTGTTCGAAGTGTGTCCGCATGATTGCGGGACTTTGGAGATCGTCGAGGCTTACTTCCTCTTGATAATATCCAAGGTTGCACGTTTGTAGCGCCTCTTTATATATTCGAGTGGCCGTGTGGTTGATCCGTTGAGTGAATAGCTCCTCTGTGACGTCCAACTCCACCAAGTCAATCAGCGCGTCTGGATCTCGAGCGAATACGCCCGAACCGCTGGCCCGGTCCATTGATTTTTTGCCCCCTTGAGCACCTTTTGAGTGGTGGTGGCAATAGATCACCGAGCAGCCGAGCTCTGTCGCTACTTTGTCAAATTGGTTTGTAAAGTGCGCCATCTGATCCGCGCTGTTTTCGTCCCCTGTAAGAACTTTATAGATCGGGTCAATAATGACGGCTATATAATTCTTTTTGAGGGACCGGCGGATCAATTTCGGCGCTAGCTTGTCCATCGGTACAGTCTTACCGCGCAAGTTCCAAATATCGATATTTTGTAAATTGTTTGGCTGAAGCCCCATTGCTTCATACACGTCGCGAAACCTGTGGAGGCATGACGCACGATCTAATTCAAGGTTGACGTATAGGACCTTACCTTGTGTACACTTCCATTCAAGCCATTTGTGGCCTTCTGCGATTGCGATCGACATTTCGATCAAGCTGAATGACTTCCCGGCCTTGGACGGCCCAGCGATCAGCATTTTATGCCCTTGACGAAGGACGCCTTCGATCAGCTCGGGCGCGAGCTCTGGGAGATTGTCCCAGCTATCGCCCAGCCCTTCCGGATCTGGAAGATCGTCGTTGAGATCTTCGATATACTGATACCATTCTTCCCAGTTACGCTTACCGATATTTGTATCGACAAGGAATTGTTTCTGGCCGTTTCGCTCGAATCCCGGCATACGGGACAAGCGTGATGGGTTGCGGTTTTGTGTATCGACCGAGATCCCGTTCTTTTGGCATATCTTATATAAATAGTCAACGCGTTTTCTGTATTCTTCATAGTTGCCCGCGTCCACTTTAACAATAGCGTGTAAGGACTTGTTCCCACTATAGACAAGGGCCACGATCGGCAATTCAAGCTCTTTATAAATCGCGTTTTGTTTCTCAACGCTCATGCTGTCTGATTCGACGAGTGCGTACCGATAATCAGTTACGTTTTCGTTCTTGGCGCCCTTACCGTCTAACGGATTGAATCGAATCCACGCGCCCGCTTCCTTGTGATAGTCGCCAAGGACCGCTCCGATATCGCCGTTACACTTGGAAAGCTGCTCGATCAGTTGCCCCGCGGTCCGGTCATACGCTCCCTTTGTCGGAAGCCATTTTTCAATTTCGCCTGTTTCGTCGTTTACTTTTGGATATGACTCGGTAACATAACCGACATTTTCGGACGATTCAAACAAGACCTCAAGATACTTGATAATCTCTTGTACTGGGTTCCAGTTTGTAGGTTCATGGATCTCTTTCCCCTCGATCCAGTTCTTATCAATGACGCGATAGTCTCGATCGATCGTGTCGTTCCAGTCGAGTTCGTGCGCTCCCTCACTATCGCTTGAGTACGGGTTTACCCAGCCGTGATCTTTCGCGAGTTGGACAATCGTCCCGCCCGTAACAATCGAGCCCGCTTCTTCGTTGAAGGTATCCCACTTCTTGAAACACTCAAATTTACGGTACCGAGCCGGATCTCGTAAGGACCAGTTATCCCAATCGGAAGCCGTGTACCCTTCGTGCTTTAAGGCCATTCCGACGTTTATCCAAGTCTGGTAGTCTACCGTGGCAGGATTGATGTAATCCAGCAACGGCAACAAATTAAAATCATTCTCTGCCACTGTTTTCTCCTTTTTTAATTTGGTACATATTCGGCTGGTCGCACGCCTGTCGGCAATCTCCAACCGTTCGCGGCGATTCGGTCAATCATGCTTCGAGCACTCTCAAAGCTCCACATTCCAACATTGCGGAAGCCTCGACTTTCGAGGAATCGGATCTGCTTCGGCGTCGTGAGTCCTTCGTTTCTGCGCTTGTTTAAGCGGTCAAGCAATATATTTGCTTTTCCGGCGTTTCCCACTTCATCGGTAAAAATACCGTATTTCTCGAGGGCTTTAAGCTGTTTCTCTGAAGGCGGGGCCATCTCCCAACCGAAATTAGGAACATAGCTCGAAAGATCTTCAGCGTGAATTGACATTTCAAATTGAAGCGGATCGACGAGTTTTCTCTTGCGTTTCCGCATTTCTGCGAGTTGTTTCGCGAGGGCCTCTTCACGCTCTGCGACGACGTCTTCCGCGCTCTTGACTTCCATCTGCTCAAGGTCGATCACGACGCCCGTTTCTTCTTCCATGTTCTCGACTATTTTTTTAGTCACTTCCGGACTTTCGCTTATCAAGTGAGCTGGCCGACAAAGCTCATGTCGTTCCGTGTGCCATAAGAAATCAAGCAAAAGAAGCTCGTCTTTCCCGGGGAAGAGACGTGTCCCACGGCCCACCATCTGCGAATAGAGCGCGCGGACTTTTGTCGGACGTAACACGACCACACAATCAACCGACGGACAATCCCAGCCTTCAGTCAGTAACATCGAGTTACATAAAACGTTATATCGTCCCTTTTCAAAGTCCTCGAGCACTTCGGCCCGGTCTTTCGATTCGCCGTTTACTTCGGCTGTCTTAAATCCTCGCTCGTTTAAGATATCGCGGAATTTTTGGCTTGTTTTGACTAGCGGAAGAAAGACGACTGTTTTTTTATCCTTGCAATACTTGGCCATTTCGTCCGCGATTTGTACGAGGTACGGATCGAGTGCCGTTCCGACGTCACTCGCTTTAAAATCACCCGCGGACATTGAGACGCTCGATAGATCGAGATCAATCGGAATTGTTAAGGCTTTAATTTTGGAAAGATAGCCTTCCTTGATAGCCTGTACGAGTGAGTATTCATAGGCCAAGCTGTCAAAGTACGATCCGAGGTTTTTCATATCACCTCTGTCTGGGGTAGCTGTAACCCCGAGGACTTCCGCGTTTTTAAAATAGCCCAGTACTTTCTGATATCCGTCGGAGATCGCGTGGTGCGCCTCGTCGACAACGATCACATCGAACCAGTCGGGCGGGAATTGACTCAAGCGTTTCTCCCGCTGCATGGTCTGGACCGATCCAACGACCACCCGATACCAAGAGCCGATTGACGTACTTTCAGCCTTCTCTAGTGCCGTACCGAGTCCCGTTGCGGTCTTGAGCTTGTCGCTTGCTTGATCCAATAACTCGGATCTGTGAGCGAGCACTAACACGCGCTTCCCTTTTCTGACTTGATCTTCGATAATTTTTGAAAAGACGACGGTCTTTCCCGTCCCAGTCGGAAGGACGAGAAGGGTTCGTTTTCGCCCTTCTGCCCATTCCTTCTGAACGGCTTCCCGCGCCTCTTGTTGATAGGGTCTTAACTCCATACTTTAGAACCTACTATATTAGAACGGCCCTCCTGTGAAGCCTCCATGCGCTGGTTGTTGTGGTTGTTGTGGCTGATACTGTGGCGCTGGTTGTTGGTACGCTGGGGCTTGTTGTCCCGGTTGTGCGTTTAATACTTTCGTATAGTCCACGTCTTCGGCGTAAATCATACCTTTCACTTCGTTGTACTTGTTCCCGTTGTACTCGCGAGATCCAACTTTACAAACCCCGACTTTTCCGATGATCGCGTTCCAGTCCATACGAAGGGGCTCACCTTTGCGCTTTTGCCCGATAGCTCCGAAGAACGCTGAAAGCATACCTTCCGTTGAGCTGTGTAAGAAGAGATTGTGGCGCAATTCTGTTTCGCCTTCGTTTGCTACGACGGTAAGATGAACTGTCGCTTTAGGGCAAGCTGGCAATTTTCCCGGGTTTTGAGGGTTTGGCGTGTGACGCCCGCGCTCGTATTCCTTAACTGTGAACCAGTATAGGCCATCGGGCAATAGGATAAATTCAGAGTCCTTTTGGATCGTGTCCTCCCAGCCAAATTCGCGTTCGAAGTTGTTATTAAATTGTTGTTGTGTCATGATGATTTTCTCCTTTAAGCTAAAATAGTAATTTTTTCGTTGCTAGCGAGTTCATTTTTTAAATAATTCGCGATGCTTTCGACGGCTTCTAATTTCCATTTACCGCCATCAGCTTCGAAGAGCGCAAGGTTCGCCGATTTGTTGATTCGGAAGATGAATTGACTAGCAGGCTGCTCTACTTCATTGAAAGTACGATATGGTCGCAAGGTTACTGGATTTGGAGTCTTAGCTTGCGCTAGACTTGCTACACCATCGCGAACTGTCGCCATCTGACTGATGCCATTGTCCTGTACTTCTGCGCCTTTTTCGATTTTTAAATGACTAGCAAAATCTAAGACCAAATTGCGGTCTGCATCATCGATAAACATAGACTGCAACATGATATTAAATTCTTCTTGATCGCGCCAATTGCTGAATGGAATAACTGGGACAGATGCTCTTATAGATACAAGCTGAGGACGTTTGCCATTTTCAAAATCAACTTGATCATACACGGATACTTCTCGAAAACTGTCCACGACAACTACAAGTTTACGACTACCGATTAAGTCATTATCTGATTTGAGATAATCGACAAGACTTTTGAGTGTCTGAAGCTCAAGGATAGGTGCGTACTTACGAGGGTTAAGTTCCTGTAAGCTATATTTATTGCCATCAAAATATTCCTTCCCAGTTCCTGAGCGAATGATTTTGTTTTCTTTACCCGCTAGTTCGACTGTGTAAGATAATGCTTCTTTGAGATTTTCTGTCATGGTTAGTTACCCGCTTTCTTTTTGTTGTAATCAATGATATTTGTACTTTGTTTTTCAATCTTTTCGATGAGTTCGCCAGTGTCGGTTCTCATGTCTCCGTTATCATCAAAGTAAGTTTGACCCGGAATACCACTTTTGAGCTCGTTAGCGTGAATTTTACCATTGTCGTCGCGACCGACAATAACAGTTGTTGCGACACCTTTCTGCGGTGCCAAAGTGGATTTAACTTCAATACCTGTATTTACAACAGTTCGCTCATCGTCAGTTGACATCGTTAGTGTGATCGTAACCTTACGAGTTGTTTTAGCCTCTGTATTGAGGTCCAGAATATTCTCAAGGACTTTTTCAAGTTCTTTGTCAACCTTTTCTTGTAAGGCTGTATTTGCAATTTTCGACAAATCGATTTTAATAGTTTTATCTTTCATAGATACTCCTCGTTATATTTTGCTATGATTTCTAATTCCCAAAATTTACACCGTGAAGGGTAATTCTGGATCTTTCCGGACTTGGTTTTGAATGACGTCAAGCGTCGCGTCCCAATTCGCCACGATCATATCCCAGTAATTGCTCGGGAAGTTTTCGATCGGTGTTCCCATCGGGAAGTGTCCCCGGATATAAGCGACTTCTTGTAACTCGTTTTCGGTCACGTTATTCGGAGCCATTAAGTCGGTCAACGCTTTTGGCAAGAGTCCCGCTTGTGGAGCTCGTCCCATTTCTTGGGCCACCTCTTGAGCGATCTCGGTTAGTTGCTCGTTAATGTTTTGCTTTGGTGGCTCTGGTTGTGGTTGTGGCTGGGGCTCTGGTTGTGGAACTGGTGCCGGCGCCGGTTGTTCGGTTGGTACGGGAGCCGGTGCGTTGAAGATATGGGCCACGCTATCAAACGTAAACGGAAGCTGATCTGGCAAGCCGTGACGGTTTTTCGCGTCCCATGCTGGCCGATGGTTCGTGTACATAACACGCTCGCCTCCTTGGGCTTTTTTCTTCCCTGTGTCTGTGGTCATGACGATTGTCTTATAATTCGCAAAGAGCACCATATCGGCCCATTCCTTGACCAGTGGGGCCGTCTTTGAGCTGGTTTTTTGTCCGAGTTTTAACTCGTATCGGTCATAAGATCCCATCTCGTCCGGCTGTTCAAATTTCTTGATTTGTGCGTGGGCTGTCAAAATAACATTGATCCCGTTGTCCACTAGCTCACTCAAGCTATTCAATAGACGCCCGATCTCTTCTTGTACGTATGTATAGCCCTTGCCCCAGCCGAAATCTTCGATCCCGTTTTTTTGGTGTTGTGCGCATACATAATCGACCGCGAGTTGTTCCGCCCAGTCGATCGTATCAATGACTAACGTTTTGCAAGCGTCTGGATTTACCTTGATAAACGCGATCTCATTCTTGAGCATTGCCCAGCTTGTGGGCTTGTCCATTCTGGCCACATCCATATTATCGGTTGATCCTTCCGTATCAATGAATACCGGCTCTGGAAATTGACTCGCAAAGCTAGACTTTCCGATACCCTCGGGGCCATAGATAACGATCTTTTGGGCCCGCGCCTTTCGTCCTCTTGTGATTTGCATTGTTTAGTCCTCCTCGTCGTCCTCATCGTCACCAAAGCGACTTTTTAAGAGTCCACGAAACATATTTTCAAAATGTTTGCGTTTTGCTTCTTCAATCTCTTTCGTGAGATCTTTTGGCTCTTCCCCGTCGAGCGTTTTGAGTGTGTATTCAGCTTCTACGACCAAGATCTCACACCCTAAACCTTGGGCGAGTACTTTCAAGTCTTGACCGTCATTTTCAACGATCTTGAGCGAATCAATCAAATTAGTTGCAGCGTCTTGAATATCACTTGTTAAACGTGCTGAAAATGTAAACGCGCCTTCGTTGTTTTTGTATTTTTGGATATAGTCGCCTGTTTGTTTGTCACGCAATACGATAAATTTTTCTGTTTTTTTCATGATTTTTCCTTCTTTCTTTTAAAAGCCATTTTGCCAAGTTGGCGCGACTGTTTCTTGTGCGCCGTTTGTTGCCCCGTTTAGAAGCCCATTTTCAAAGCTCTCGGGTTTAATACTGTACCCGTCCTCGATGAGAACCGAGCACTCGCCACCAGTTGATACGCGTGTCGCGATCGCTTGCAAGCCTTCTTGCTCTAGCCATGCGCCGAATTCTGCGAGTGTGATCTGGTCCATCTGTTCTAGCTTGTCAATTAAGACAAAACCACAATCTGGCTTGAGCTTGCGAACGATAGCCGTCGCGACTTGTAATTGTTGCGAGCCACTCATATTGTCCCAGCGTTGACCAAGGTATAAAAGTTCGCCATCGTCCACGGATAAGCCCGGAAGCGGTAAGTCTGCATTTGTGAGTAAGTCCGTTTTTTGTTTGCGAATACCTTCAATCACAAGATCTAACTCGCGATATTGTTCGCGGTAGCCTTTCGCGTCCTCTTCGGCCTTGTCTTTGTCAAGGTTTGCTCGGACTTTGAGGTTGCTCTGCTCAATATTCGCGATACTGTCTTCGATCTCCTGTGTCGATTCGTCGATCAGATCTTGTGCGTCTTTGCGAGCAATATCCAAGTCTTGAGCAAGCCCTTGCTCTTTTTCTCGAGCTTCCTTGAGCATATCTTCCAGACGCTCAACGTTTGCGAGTGCCCCTTGATAGTCGTTTTCAATTCTCGCTAGATTCTGACGCTTGCGAGCATTTTCGCCATTGCGACCAAGGATCTCTTGTTGTTGCTGGATCAAATCAGCAATCGAAACAAGCTCTTTCGGAGCGTCTGGATAGTACGGTTGCTCTTTCGCAAACTTTTCTTTCTGGTCAGCAATGACGCCGATCGCATGACGTTCTTGATACTTGGTCTTTTCTTCCATCTCAAGCTGGACGAGCTGATCTCCGACGCCGATAATCTGTAATAGAGTTGACGCTTTTTCCTTGTCGTTCATTCCCATAAACTTTGGAAGATCAAGGGCCAACTCTTCTACGAAGCTATCAAGCAATTTCTGACCGGCCTTGTTTCCGCTTGGATCAATAACTTTTAGATCGCTATTTTTGCCCTTGCGCTCAACAATAAGGCCATTTGATAGCGTGATTTTAAGGCTTGGGGGAATCGTTGATCCCTCGCGTTGAGCTTGCGAAGGCTTGTACTTGTTACCACCCAAGGCCCACGCTATCGCGTCTAATACGCTTGTTTTGCCTTGGTTATTGTTTCCCCCGACGATTGTCAGCCCTTTCGCTGACGGCTCGATTTTGACCGCTTTAACGCGTTTGACGTTTTCGATCTCGAGCTTGTTAATTGTTACCATTTCTAACCTCTCCTTTCAGACGAGCGAGCTCGTCAAGCAGCCGTTCTTCCCGCTCAAGCGTGGCTTTCAAAATTTCGGTTTGTTGCAGATTGATAAACCACAAGCGATTGAGTGCTTTTGATTGTTGATCAATCTTGCGGGCTTTCTTACCAAACATGGAACGGTACCTCCGGCGATTCGGTATATAGCTTCATATTCTTTCGGCGACTTGCGAGCTCGTCTTCGTATTGCTCAATGACTTGTGCATTGTGCTCTGGAAGCCCTTCTTCGATAGCTTTGAGTGTTTCAGTTTTCGCGATTTTCATTCGTTTCTTGTGGTCCTTCCACGATACGATAAGGCCAGCGATGAAGCACACGCCCCCGATTGCTACTGTTCCGGCCACTTGCCCAGAAATAATAATTTCATTCATTTTAAATATTCCTTCTCTAGTTCCAAAATCTCGTGTACATCGTTCAAATCGTACATGATGTACTTTCCTTGCTTGCGAAACTTTAAGCCCTTGCGTTTTAAACGCTTTAAATATTCATTGCTAAAACCAAACATTTCTTGCAATTCTGCTTGACTGATTGGTAGCAACTCTTTTTTGGCTTGCTCTTTCGCTTCAAGGTAAATTTCTCTGATCTGTTCTTTGATTAGTTCTTCAATCATTGCCCACCTCTTCTTTCTGTGGTATAATCAAAGTAGTTAAATTTGTCTAAGCGCTTCACTTCGTTGTGAAGTGCTTTCTTTGTTTTATGCCACATCTTTTTGCTCAATCAGTGGCAAAATTCCTTTTTTATTTTTAAGTAAATCGTAAAGGAACAAACGTCCTTTTTGAGTCCAGTAAGTATGCATCTTGCTATAATCTGCATCGATTGTATGAGTTTTTGATTGAGTATAACCCTTGCCAGCGTACTTTTGATACAAGAGCCAGGTTTTTCCCTGTTTGAACTGTATTTTCAATTCATGTAGAATCTTATTCAATTTCTTTGCACTCATTCCATAGTCTTTTGCAATTACAGAAATTGCTACTAACGATTTGTTTTGAAGAACCAAGTCGTAGTATGTCGCTTTCGGCTGAAGCTCTTGGATAATTTGATTCTTTTGAGCCACTTCTTCCTGTGCTTTCAGACGTAGTTGTCGTTCTTCTTTTAGCTTCTGAAGTGCTGCGATTGCCATGTCTGGATTCTCCAGCAGATCATCAATGGCATACAAACCATGCTTACGAATTGATTTCAAGATTTCTTTGACTTTTTTCTTGAACTCTTTAGCAAGAGGCTTACGTGATTGCATAAGAACTTCATAGAGTCCGTTTTCTGTTAAAAACCATACTTCTCTATTTTGACCTGAGGTAAAGATTGTTTCCCTCAGCTTTTCGTCTTCATCGACTGTGTCAATCATGATTGATGGCTTACTATGTTCAATCCACTCTGCCACATCTTTTGCGAGAAAAAGCGGTTCATCTGTTGTACCGTATACTGTGAAGTGTTTACCGAGAACTTCTTGCTCGTTAATAATAGTTAATTCCATCCGTTTCCTCCGTGATGTCTTTCATTTCCCCACTCTCCAATTCAATGACTTGATCAATGATGGCGTGATAGGTGCTTTGTGAGATTAAGAGAGCGACTTTAGGTTCTTCAAAGCGAACCATGTTTAGTTGCTTCTCAATTGCTGCAACTCGTTCTTCTAAGGTCATGTTATTCCTCCTACTCCTCAAATCTTTCCCACGGCTCACTAATCCGCAACTTCTTGTTAATGCGAAGCTTCAAGTCATCACTACCTTTTCCATCTTTGAAAAGTTGTGTGATAGCTGATGGACTAACACCCACAACAATGGCCAAGTCCGTCTGTGACCATCCACGTTTTTCAATTTGACCTTTTACAAGCTCGATCCACTTGCGGTGTTGTTGGCTCATGTTTTTCCTCCTTTATTTTTCAATAGAGTTAAAGAGTTAGTAAATTATTTTATAAAATACTTGACATTCAACAATCTATTGTTTAAAATGAAAGCATAATTAAAAACCTTGATAAAACATTACATCTATCAACTTATTCGCTCGCCAAAGCTATTTATTTTTAGATAAGTTTTAACTCTGTTTTTTACTAACTCATTAACTTACAAGAATTATTGTAAACTATTGATTGTGTTTTGTCAACAACTTTACACACAAAAGTTTAAATATTTTTTGTCATGCCTTTAGAAAGGTTGATAAATCAATGTTTTCTTTATTTGAAAAAATTAAAGAACTTTGCCAAAAACGAGGAATTTCTATAAATTCTCTCGAAGAAACACTTGGATATAGTAGAAATACAATCTATAGCATGAAGAGTAAAAAGCCAAATGCTGAAAGATTGCAAGAGATCGCAGACTACTTCAATGTGTCCACCGACTACCTATTGGGACGAACTGATAATCCACGGATTGCATCGGATGCCTCAATTATAGATACCGATCCTATAGAAGAGCAAACACTCGTCATGTTTCGCAAAGAAACTGAAGATATGTCGGACGACGAAAAAGAGCGCTTCAACAAAGCACTCTCTAGAATGATGAAAACTGCCCGTGATCTCGTCAAAGACGATTCTCTTTGGAAGTAGGTGACTATTTGAAACATTATACAAGACCCTCAAAAGAAACTTACTTACAATATCACACAAATGCTACTCGACTTCTTTTAGACGTATCTGAATACTGTAAAGTTCATGTCTCGCAACTAACATTTGATTTAATTATAGAATTTTTTGAAGCTAACTTTAATATTTGATTTGTTTATTTCGAATCCGATTTAATGTACAAATGGTTTCCTGATAAAAAACAAACAATTAAATATCGATTAACTTCAAAAAGCACTCTTTCTTTAGTTGATTCCAGTTTCTGTAATGTGTGCTCTGGCATGACAATTCCTGATTTTGAAACGCAACGATTTATTGTGTATATTAATCAAGACGTAGTGAAAAGTCGGGTAATGTTTACTATTCTTCACGAACTTGTTCATATTTACTTCCATCTTATGAGTTCTGTATACGATAAAGTCCTAGTTTCTAAGACATCTTCTAATTACAGCGACTCATACCCAGAAGAAATTGCTCCTTTGGAAGATGAAGCGAACATAATTGCCTCAATTTTATTTCTGAATGATAAAAAGTTACTAAATTATATTAATATTGGAACTACTTTTGAACAACTTATAGAGGCTAGCCAAATGTCAAAGCCTGCTTTGCATAACCGTCTAATGAATTTTCTAATTTATAATTGCAGTTGCCAAGAGTATTATGCCCTCAGTATAGTCCAGGGGTATAAAAATGACGAAGACTGGGCTATTTTGACTTTGCAACAATTTCAAAGAGAATTACAAGAAATTGCTTAAAATACAAAGAGATTAGGAGAGAAAAGATTATGAAAATAGGACCACGGACACCGAATATAAAAAAGAGAGTATCAGCACGTACAACTGGGACTATAAACAGAAAGGTCAAAAAAGCCACCTCTCCCTATTATGGCCAAAAAGGCGCTGGATTGATAAAGGATCCAAAACGAGCAGTTTATAATAAAATCTACAACAAAACTACTTTTGGAATAGATAATCCAGAGGGGTGTGCCTATGGATGTGGCTGTATTATGCTTATAGTATTTGTTATCATCATGATAATGTTTTATAACTTTTTGTCAACGATATTTTAAAAAAATATAAAAAGCCCCACGCTCTCAAAGTTTGGCGACTTCAAGCGTGAGGCGATCAGATAAAGAAAGGGTTTCAAAATGTTCATTTTGAAAGGTGTCTTTCTGTACTCTATTTTATCAAAAATGGAGGGAAAAGACCATGATTAAAAAATACATAACCAAAGACGGGGAAACCCGCTATATGCTCCAAGCGTATTTAGGTGTTGATCCATTTACAGGAAAGCAAAGGCGCACGACCCGTAGAGGATTTAAAACTCAGAAAGAGGCTAAGAAAGCAGAACGGGAACTACTGCTCTCTGTGGAAGAGAATGGTTTTACAGATCACTCCAGCAAGCCTACGTTTAAAGAGGTAGCTGATCTGTGGTTGGAGAGCTATGAAACGACCGTGAAACCCACAACATACCAGAATACAAAAAATTATCTCGAAGCCCTCATAGAGCATCATTTTAAAGATGTCCGAATAGAGAGTGTATCCGTGGCCATGATGCAAAAGATTGTCATAGATTTAAGCAAGAAATATGTAGCTTATTTGAACTATCTGTCAATCGTCAATCGGGTATTTAAGTATGCTATGCATCTTGATATTATCCAGACCAATCCAGTCGATAGGATCATACGACCAAAGCAGCAGGAAGCACGGAAAGAAAAAATCGCACTTACCAAAGAAGAATTAAACCAATTTCTCAAGCTGGCAAAGGAAGATGCCAAACCTGTCCTGTATGTTGCGTGGCACACACTCGCTTATACTGGTCTGAGGCGAGGGGAATTGCTTGGACTCGAATGGTCTGATATTGATTTTAAAAATAAAACAATATCAATTAACAGGACGCTTGTATCTATAAATGGCAGACTCTCCGTCCAATCTCCTAAAACCAAGCGTAGTACACGGACGATCTCGCTAGACGATAGCACGGTACAGGTACTAAAGAATTGGAAGCTAGAGCAGAAAAAAACGTTTTTTAAAAATGGCATCAAGTCAAGAAATATAGTCATAACGAATACCGTTGGCGGTTACTTCGATTTTGGTAATTTTAGAGACGATTTGCAAACATTTATTAGCAAGCACAAGCTAAAACAATTTAGTGTGCATAGCCTACGGCACACACACGCAAGTTTGCTCTTTGAAGCTGGCATAGAGCCTAAAACGATATCGGACAGGTTAGGCCACTCAAACATACAAACGACACTCGATATGTACACACACTTAAACGATAGACAGCGGTCAGATGTTGCGGATCGTTTATTAAAATTTCTTGAAGCGTAGTCAAAAACGTAGTCAATGCACCAAAACCCTTGATAAACAAGGGTTTTTACTTTTATAGCAAAAAAAGAGTCGAACTCAAAACGCGAGTTCAACTCCTAGTTGTTAGATGCTTATTTTTGCTTGCCTGTAAAGCGCCATTGAAATCGCAAGC